>Ga0247844_1001366_pt1 | contig 45529 bp, 35 predicted proteins | sample LaCtaG_FD_192421 | JGI IMG/M metagenome (GOLD analysis project Ga0247844, IMG submission 192421) | Freshwater microbial communities from meromictic Lake La Cruz, Castile-La Mancha, Spain - LaCruzMarch201714.5m_1 | ecosystem: Environmental > Aquatic > Freshwater > Lake | place: Spain: Castile-La... | reverse complement strand
CTTTCAAAAGACTATATTGAAAACATTCAAAATAAACTAAACAACAGGCCCAGAAAAGCACTCAAGTTCTTATCCCCCATTGAGTTTATTCAAAAACAAAAAATTGCATTTCAAAATTGAATTCACGGTTTAAAATTATAGATAACAAGTTTTTACTTATAAAAACCTACTTTCTCTGTCCTAAAATTGGGGTACATTATAGGTAGAAACGGAGCTAAAAAACTATACCGTAGCCGAGCGTTTGCTCTTGGAAGGGGTTACAAAAGAGTATCAAAAAGCAAAAGCAGATACGCTTCATTTATATTATTTCTACCAAAGTTTAACGAGCTTGTACGTAGCAAAACAGGACTATAAAAAAGCCTACGAGTCGGGGATGACGTTGGCCGATCTTCGTCAGTGGCTCAAAGCCAAACGCCAAACCCAAGATAGTAAACTGCAAATGGTGCAGTTGGAAGCAAAGTTGAATTTGGAGAATAAAGAAACGGAAATAGCGCTGTTGGCCGAACAAAAAAAAGAACAACAACTGTTACTGATTGCGGTTTCCATTATTGGGGTATTGCTGATTGACTTTGTGGTGGTGCTGCAACGCAACCGTTGCCGAATCGAACGCCAAAAAGCCGACCTTGCCAATCTGAACACGACCAAAGATAAATTGTTTGCCATTCTCTGGCACGATTTGCGGGCCCCAGTCAAGAGTTTGGGGTGTTATTTTATGCTTATCAATTGGGGGGCATTGAGTCAGGTCGAGTTTGTCGAATCGGTTCAAAGCCTTAATATCCAACTCAGTAATGTACACGATATGTTGGAAAATGTGTTGAATTGGGCCGTGTCGCAACTGGGCGGGATGCGTCCCCAACAGGAGAAAATAGCGATTACCTCCGTGATCGAAGAACAAATGCAGCTGTTGGTGCCGGCAGCGCAGGCCAAAGGCATTCAAATGGAAGGTCAGGTTTCATCAGAGACTCAACTCACCATCGATAAAAATCACTCAGGGGTGATGGTGCGCAACCTGCTGCACAATGCCATCAAATTCACGCATTCGGGCGGGAAGATCAGTTTGATTCAGGAAGAAACGGGAGAGAGGGTGTTTATCGAAGTCAAAGACACGGGCATTGGCATGTCAAAAGAGAGACTTGCCAAGCTGTTTGAGCCGGAGAAAGAATCTTCACGGATGGGCACTTCCCACGAGCGTGGCACGGGTTTGGGGCTGGTGAAAGAATTACTCGAAGCCAACGGGGGCAGCCTTGAAGTACGCAGCGAACCTGAGCAGGGGACGACGTTTGTCGTGGGATTTGAAAAATAAACAGGGCTGTTGAATTGATTATGTTTTTCTATTTCAACTCCTGCCGGTGTTGACTTCTTTCGGGTAAAAAATGCGTTGTGGTAAAGCTGTTTTATCTTTAGAAAAATTGCTGAATTCGAGATGAATTTTTCCAAAAATAAACGTATCTTTGGAAAAATGAAGTAAAAAAACAATGATTTTTCCAAAGATAGAACATGAACAGTGCGCAAAACCAAATTATTGGAAGAGAGAAAGAAAAGGCGGTTTTTGATAAACTGCTACATTCAGATCAGGCCGAATTTCTCGTGGTGTATGGGCGACGCAGGGTAGGGAAAACGTTTGCCGTTCGGCAGTATTTTCAGTCAAATTTTGTGATGGAATTTTCCGGTGCCAACCAAGAAGAAACCACTATTCAATTGTACAATTTCCATAATGAATACAAACGTTATGCAGGGGCAATGGCAGTTCAAAGCAAACCGAGAAATTGGTCGGAAGCCTTTGCCAACTTAACAGATTATCTGTACACGATCAAAGATAAGGCCAAAAAGAGGGTGGTTTTTATTGACGAATTACCATGGTTAGATACTCCCAAGTCCGGTTTGGTAGGGGCTTTGGATTATTTTTGGAATCAACACGGTTCCAAAATGAACAATTTGTTGCTGATTGTCTGTGGCTCAGCGGCTTCGTGGATTCAGAAAAACCTAATCAATGCCAAGGGTGGGTTGTATAACAGAATCACCAAAAGGGTTTATTTAAAACCTTTTACACTTCACGAAACCGAAAAGTTTTGTGCTGCAAGGCATCTGAAATTTACCCGCTATCAGTTGTTGCAGTTATACATGGTCATGGGCGGCATTCCCTTTTATTTGAAAGAACTTGAACAGGGCAAAAGCATTAGTCAACTCATTGATCAAATTTGTTTTAAAACGGGCGGATTACTTACTGACGAATTCAGACCTCTTTACCATTCACTCTTTACTCATGCTGAAAACCATATAAAAATAGTAGAAACTTTAGTCCGTTTTGCCTATGGTATCAGCCGAAAAGAATTGGTAGAGAAAACAGGTATTCCGGACGGGGGGACGTTTAGCAGAGCCATTGAGAATTTGATTGATTGCGGTTTTGTAGTAGAAATAATACCCTTCGGCAAAAAAGCAAAAGATAAAATTTTCAGAATCATTGACCTGTACACTATCTTTTATTTGAAGTTTATTAAAGGCAATAGTACAAACCGCAGTCATACGTGGGAAAGTTTGGCTTCCTACACCAATTACCCAAGTTGGGCAGGCTACGCTTTTGAAAACATTTGTCTGCTACATCAAGAGCAAATCCATAAAAAGTTAGGTATTTCGGGGGTTTATACGCAGGTGTCTTCCTGGAGATACAGCGGAGATTTGGAATTGGAAGGTACACAGGTAGATTTGGTCATTGATAGGAAAGATGGTATTATTCATTTGTGCGAGGCAAAATTTTCGTCAAAAGAATTTTTATTAAACAAAGAGTACACTGCTACATTAAGGAAGAGAAGGGCAATATTTGAATATGTCACAAAAACCAAAAAAGCGGTGGTAAGTACTTTACTCACTACGTATCCTGCGATCGAAAATGGCTATTATTTGGAAGAGATTCATACGGAAGTAAATACGGATGATTTTTTTGAAAAGGGGTAATCTACTCACCTTCTCCCAAACTCCACCAACCGATACCCTACCAATTGGTCGGCACGGGCTGCGGGCGGACGGTGGTAAACAAAGATTTCGTAGTCGTTGGAAGTTTGAGAAAAACTCCCCTCAAAGGCCGTTTCGTTGGTTTTTCCGTCGTCCTGTACGGCGTAATAAATGTAGTTCACCACGCCCTGTTTGATGTAAATGCTGGCTTCGTAGACGTTGCGGTCGGCATTGTACGTCATGCGGTTGGCATCTTCTTTTTGCCACAGATTAAAGGCCCCGCCAACGTACACCTGCGCATTGGGATACTGTTGGCTTTGAAGCGTAAAAACCACGTTGATATAATCCGCTTCGTTGGTGCTGTTGGCGGCATCGCGGTTCAGAACGATGTACTGACCGTTGAAATCCTGCGCCTGAAAAGTCGCCCCTCCGCCGGCACGGGAGGCGTCGGTACGCAATCGGGCAACGGTCTGGTCAGGAAGTTGCTCAATATTGTCTACGCTCATTCCCACCCCGCGCGACAGGCGCGTGTCAAACCACCGAAATTCATTGCCGGCCAACATATTGTTGGATAAATCAAAAGGACGGTATTCTAATTTTTGGTCAAAAATCCGCACATTCGTTGGGCGTAATTTAGTAATGAGTCTGTCCCAACGAAAATTTTGGCGAATCACTATTTTCAGATCTTCCTGTGGCGAGAGTATTTCGTAGCCTTTGTAGTCAATGTCAAAATCGATTTGTTGGTAAGCGCGTTGCTCGGTGATGCCCGTCGAGAGGCGTACTTGCGGGAAAATGCTTACCCGTGGCTGATAAATCATAAAACGTCGCGTAAATACCAACTTGGCCAGGCGAGAATCTTCGTAAACCACCAACAGGTAATTACCCGACAGTTTGAGTTTGGGAATTTCGAGGGTATAGTGATAATAAGGAACTTTCGTATTGAACGACGCCTGATAATTGTTAATGGGGTAGTCATTGTATTCGTACGTAAATTCTATTTCGCTCAGCGTGGAGGGAGTCCAATCGGCATTGCAATGGAAAATTTTGTAGCGAAAGGTGCGAAAACGAGCCGTAAGGTCGTCAAATTCCGCAAAAAGCGGGGTTTCTGCACTTAGACTTATGACGGGGGGATAGGTGGTCCGGGCCGGGTCTTGCAATTGGTTGGGCGACGGATACACGGCTACGGTTTTAATCGTAGTCTCGTAGGTTTTATCTTCGTATCGAAGCGTGGGAAATTTCTGCGCCTGAAGTTTCATCGAAACAAAACACACAGAAAGAAGAAAGAATAGGATTTGTTTTGACATAGGAATAGTTCGATACGAATGAAAACAAGTATACAGTAAGCAAAACTAACATAAATGAGTTGAATTTTATGATAGCAACGCTTATATTGGCCTAAGTAAGTAGCGGGTATTGGGTATTAAGTATAGGGCGTCTCGTCTGTCTGGTACTTAATATTTTGTTCAACTTATTGCTTTTCAGTAGTTTGGCAATCTCAATACATAATACTGGTTACTTAATACTCATTATTATAAACCTTATCCTTCATGCAACGACGAAATTTCCTCCAAACCCTTGCCGTTACTGCCGGTATTTCTGAACCCGTTTTCTCTAAAAACAAACCCACCCTTAAACCGCCTCGCCTCAAAGCAGGCGATACGGTGGCTTTGGTCTGTCCTGCTGCGCCCGCTTACAACAGGCAGGAGGTAAAAATTGTTGAAGAATCCATGTTGGCCTTGGGTTTCAAGGTAAAATACGGCAAACGAATGTGGGAACGCTACGGGTATTTGGCAGGAAAGGATGCCGACCGCGCCGCTGACCTCAACGAGCTATTTGCGGACCCCTCCGTTCAGGGCATTGTGTGCGTGCATGGCGGATGGGGATGCGCCCGTTTGTTACCCCTGTTGGATTACGAAACCATTCGCCGAAATCCGAAAGTGATTCTGGGCTATTCTGACGTGACGGCGTTGCTGTTGGGCATTTACAGTCAAACGGGCTTGGTGACTTTTCACGGTCCGGTGGGCTCGGCGACTTGGAATGAGTTTACGGTCAATTACCTTCGCAAAGTACTCATGGAGGGACAAGCGGTTTTGTGCGAAAATCCCAAAGTAATAGGAGATAATCTCACGCAGATAGCCGACCGAATTGATTCCATTACTACGGGAACGGCTCGCGGACGTTTGTTGGGGGGCAATTTAACTGTATTAAGTCATTTGCTCGGTTCACCTTACGTTCCCGATTGGAAAGGGGCCTTATTCTTTTGTGAAGACGTAGACGAAGCGCCTTACCGCATGGACCGGATGATTACGCAGGTAAAATTGTGCGGAATTTTAGAAGAAGTCAACGGTTTTATTTTCGGTAAATGCACTGAATGTGACCCCGGCAACGGCAGTTATGGCTCACTTACGCTGGAGGATGTTTGGAGTGACCACGTTCGCCCAGCCAACAAACCGGCCTTTGCGGGAGCGATGATTGGGCACATCAAACAAAAATTCACCATTCCCGTAGGCATTGAAGCGGAGATGAATGCCGAAACGGGGACGATTCGTTTGTTGGAGAGTGCTGTGCTCTAACTTTCAAGTCAATCGGCATAGGTACAAGGTACAGGTAAGTGCAGGATAAAGGCATTTACCTTTCCTTTTAAATTTGGTTGAACTCTTGTAGTTTACATAGTTAGATTACTGATAGCCACACCATTATTATTAATTACCAAAATCTAACAGGTACATGATGCCCAATTTATTGGTAAAATCAGTTTAAGGCCACTTGCATGACGAGCGCCAAAACAAAAGATGATCACCAAATCAGAAACTATTTTGGCTTACGAAACCGACCTGGAACTGTGGCAAGCCTTCAAATCGGGTAGTAGAGAGGCATTTGCTCAAATCTACAACCAACACATTCAGGATTTATTAAGTTACGGGTATCGGGTCACTTCAGATCGTCAACTCATTAAAGACAGTGTTCAGGATCTTTTTCTGCACCTTTGGCGCAGTCGCGAAAATTTAATGGACACGGATTCGATTCGGTTTTATCTGTACCGTTCTCTCCGCAACTGGATTGTGCGCAATAGTGAAAAAAATAACCATACGGCCATTGATTCCGCCGATTTGTTTGAAAATATCATTGGAGAATTGTCTTTTGAAGATGATTTGATTGCCGATGAGCATTTGACCGAGCAACACCTTCGCCTCAAACACGCGATTCAGCAACTTCCCAAGCGTCAGCAGGAAATCATTCAACTCCGTTACTATCACGACTTTAGTTTTGATGAAATAACTGTAATGATGGACATCAACAATCAATCGGTGAGGAATCTTTTGCACCGAGCTATCACCGAACTTCGCCAGCATTTTATTCTTCTTGGATGGCTTCTCCTGTCTTTTTGGGGGGGCTTTTAAAATAAATTAAAATATTTCAAGAAAAATGAGTACAAAAGCATCAACTTCCGATTTAGAAGTTAGTTTGAGATAAAGTTAGAATGAAAGCATACAGAAACTATCAACTCGAGGATTTCATCATCGACGAAGACTTTATTCAGTGGGTCAAATACCCAACTGAAGAGTCCGAAGCATTTTGGCAGGCTTTCATGGAAAATGAACCTGCCTGGGCTGCGACTGTTCGTAAGGCTCGCTACGCGGTGCAGCAATTGGCTTTGGTATCCAGACAAAACGCCCCAAACGGTGAAATTCCGATTATTTGGACTGACATTGAAGGAGATTTGAACGCTCAAAACAAACGTATATTTAGTAGCGTTCAATTGGATTGGCGTGCTTGGATTGCGGCGGCTTCTCTACTTTTAGCAATGGGTTTTAGCTATTATTGGTGGAATATAAAAGCGGGTTCGTCTCCAAAGAGTGAGTATTCGCGGTTAGTTTCGGAAACCCAATCTACGCTTAAAGAGTTGGTTAATACAACTTCAACAAATCTTACCGTATCTATGCCTGACGGTAGTAAAGCGATTCTTAAACCAAACAGCCGCTTGAGTTATAATGAATCGTTTGCGGGACTAATCCGGGAAGTTTATCTTTCGGGAGAGGCTTTTTTTGATGTCAGGAAAAACCCTGGAAAACCCTTTTTGGTGTATGCAAATGGCTTGACCATTAAGGTGTTGGGTACAAGTTTTGAAGTAAAAGCGTATGAAAAAGATAAACAAGTAACTGTCATGGTAAAAACGGGAAGAGTATCTGTTTTTGCCCATCAGGTCACGAAAAATCAAGACCCCGAAACGAAAGGATTAGTGCTGACCTCCAACCAAAAAGCGATTTTTGGCAAAGAAGACGAACATCTTTCCCGCACGTTGGTAGAGAGGCCTACGCTGCTATTGTCAAGTCGGGAATTGGAGCAATTTTCCTTTACTAATGCGCCCATATCCCAAATTTTTGCGGCGCTTGAGAAGGCTTACGGAGTGGACATCGTGTTTGATGAAGAAGTAATGACGAACTGTTTTCTTACTACGTCACTGACGAACGAAACACTTTTTGAAAAATTGGATATTATCTGCGAAGGACTTGAGTCGACCTATAAAGTCGTTGATGCTCAGGTGATTATTAGCAGTAAAGGTTGTAATTGATTCACATAAACCATTTCACATAAACCCTGAACGAATGAATACAAAAGTTATCTAATTGAATAAAAAAAGCCGACAACGATTCCAGCGTTATCGGCTTCAAGATTCCCTTCTTTGTTCTGCCGAACTACATCCGATTCCAGCGGATGAGAAGGTTTGTTTTTGCATATTCACTCACAAAAACCTTAGTAAACAAATGAAAAAAAGATTACAAAACCAAACAAGACTGATTCGCTTCATGAAACTCTCGCTCATACAATGCTGCATTGCGATGATTTTTACGGGTGTTTCGCTGGCACGTGATGTCACCGCTCAAGAATTGTTGAACCGTAAAATCAGCATTCAGATAGAGAATCAAGGTCTTATGAGTATCTTGACTTCTATCGAAAAACAGGCAGATGTTAAATTTACGTACCGCCCCAAACTGATTGCCTCTTCTCAGAAATTCTCTCTCAATGTATCAAACGAAACACTATCGCAGGTACTTGACAGAGTATTTAATCCATTGAAAATCAAATACAAAGCTATTGGCAATCAAATTATTTTATCACGCCTATCTACTGTAGCCACCAGTAGTAGTGTAGAAGAAACTCCAAAAGTCCCTGCCATATATCTTGAAACCGTCGCCGACTTGCAGATTGCAGGAACAGTGTTAGATGAAAAGGGGGCTGGATTGCCAGGGGTGAGTGTGTTTATCAAAGGCACACAGCAAGGAACTTCTACAGATGCAAATGGTAAATTCTCACTCAAAGTAGCCGACAACAAAGCACTTTTGGTGTTCAGTTCTGTCGGATTTGAATCACAAGAAGTAATCGTTGGTAATCGCACAACCATCAATATTACCTTAAAAGTAGATGAAAGGGCACTGAGCGAGGTAGTCGTGGTAGGATATGGATCTCAAAGAAAGCAAGACATAACATCGGCGGTATCGGTCATCAATATGAAAGATATTGGCGAGCAACCTGCCAACAATATGAATCAGCTTTTGCAGGGGCGTGCCGCTGGTGTGGTGGTAAAACAAAAAAGCGGAACACCTGGTGGAATTTTTGAAGTACGTGTGCGGGGTATAGGTTCATTGGGAGCAGGTAGCGACCCACTGTATGTTGTTGATGGGTTTGCGGTTGGTACTTCCGTAGGGCAAAACCTAAACCCCAATGATATTGAAAGTATTTCTGTCTTGAAAGATGCCGCTTCTACCGCTATCTACGGAGCGCGAGGCTCCAATGGTGTGGTGCTTATTACTACTAAAACAGCCAAAGAGGGGAAAGTAAATGTCAACTTATCAGTGGATTATGGTATTCAGAATCTCCCCAGTACTCGTAGAGTAAAAATGCTCAACGGTGTTGAGTTTGCCCAGTTCAAAAAAGAGGTATTTGAAGATAACATTCGTTATTTTCAAAAGCGAGAGCCGACCTTAGAAGAGGTTCCAATTGGCTACCGCTTTCCAGAACAAACCAAGTACTCCACCGACTGGTTTGACGCAATTATGGCCAACAATGCTCCTTATACGGATGTCAACTTAACGATTTCATCAGGAAAAGGACCTCTGAAATCACTTTTGTCAGTGGGATATTTTAAAGAAGAAGGTTCAATTATAAAAACCAACTACGACCGTATTTCTATTCGTAGCAATTTGGGGGGGCAGGTTAATAAATTCTTGAACGTAGGGCTAAATATAAACGGAAGTATTACAAAACAAAACTTGGCTAATACAGATGGACGTAGTGCGCTGGTTGGTGGTGCGCTATTGATGGATCCCCGCGAGCCCGTCTATAATCCAGATGGTTCTTTGCGCCCTTATATTGGCGGTGTCGATGGGGCGTTTGGGTTTCCCAACCCTGTTTTTGTACTGAACAATGTCATTAGAAGAAGGAATATTGGTGATATCCTTACCAATGGCTTTGCCGAAATATCTATTTTGAAAAACTTGAAATTTAGATCTTCTGTCAATGCCAAGATTAATTTTAATACATTCAAAGAGTATGTACCTTCTACCATTGGGCTTTCTGTTGCCTCTGGTACAGCGGGAGCGCCCCCAAGGATTGCCACGGCAAGGGATATTAACGAGCAACTCCGAAACTATTCGTTTGACCAACTGCTTTCTTACAACCCTACCATAGGGAAAAATCATACCCTCGATGCCTTGGTAGGATTTACATCACAAAGGGAAAGTGTTTATGGCATTGATGGTTCGGGCAATACCTTCCCAGATGATTTAGTGCCTTATTTAGGTGCAGCTTCTATTCGTGCATCCAATTCTTATGAAAATGGTTGGACTTTGTTGGCATACTTGGCACGGGTCAATTATTCTTACAAAGACAAATACCTGGCTTCTGTTTCTTTCCGTCGGGAAGGTAGCTCGCGTTTTGGCGAACAAAATAAGTACGGAAATTTCCCAGCAGCTTCTGTAGGCTGGCGACTGACCGAGGAGTCATTTATGCCTAAAACATCATGGCTAACCGACGTAAAACTAAGAGCAAGCTGGGGTGTAACTGGTAACAACGCCATTGGAAACTACCCAAGTCTTGCCTTCATGGGAATCAACAATTACATCTTAGGCAATGCCTTCGCCCCTGGCAAGGTCATCAGTTCTTTTGCCAATACTCAGTTGAAATGGGAAAAATCAAACCAATTAGATATTGGACTTGATATAGCTACTTTCGATAACAAACTAACCTTTACTTTTGAGTATTACAACAGGCTCACCAATGATATGCTATTGCCTGTTTCTATACCCGCCGTGTCGGGTTTTACCACCAGTTTGGATAATATTGGGCAAGTGCAAAACCGTGGCGTAGAAATAAGCGCTGACTTCAGGACAACTATCGGAAAGGTGAATTTCCGTACCAATGCCAACCTTACCATGAACCGAAGTAAAATATTGGCCATCAAAGGAGCCAATGACATGCTGTACTACGGTGGTTTTTACGGAGGATACAATGTGATGAAAGTAGGCCGTCCGATTGGGATGATTTATGGCTATCAAAAAGTAGGAATTTTCAATACACAAGCAGAAATTGATGCCTGGGCCAGGCAAGACGGTGTTATTCCTGGTGGAATGAAGTTTGTGGATGCCAATGGCGATGGAGTGGTGTCGTATGATACGCAAGATATGGTAGAGATAGGCAATCCTAATCCTGCCTTCAACTGGGCGTGGACTGCCGCTGCCGACTATCGTAACTTTGATTTGAATATCTTGTTTGTGGGAGCTCATGATTTTGACATTTACCGCAACATCGAAGCATCTACAATGAATATGGACGGAGTTTTTAACGTGTTGGACAAAGCCAAAGACCGTTGGAGATCTCCTTCAAATCCTGGCTCAAATCCTGATGCAAAAAACTCACAAGGAGGCACTAATTATTTCAAGTGGTCGCGTGAGAGTAGTGAGCGCTATGTGTATGACGGTAGCCATATTTGGCTGAAAAGCGTCACTTTGGGTTATACGCTTCCCAAATTCAAATCTGTTTTGAGTGATGCCAAAATATTTGTTACTGCCAATAATCTCTTTTTGTTTACCAAATATCCAGGCAATAATCCTGATGCGGGTGTAAGAGGAGGAACAGAGCTTAACAATGATGACGAATCGTATCCTGTTCCAAGAACGTTGGCGGTTGGTGCTAAGTTTAACTTTTAATAATCCTGAGAAATGAAAAAAATAACTCCATACATCATCGCGACCCTTTGCTTCATACAGTTTTCGTGCAAAGATGATTTTTTGACAACGACCGATCCAACCCGGATTAACAGCAGCTTGTTTTACCAAAGCCAGACCCAATTTGAGCAGGCCCTCAATGGCGTGTATGGTCAATTGCAGGGAATTACCAATACGGCGTATATAGGCCAGGAGTTTATGTCGGACAATACAACGTTGGATTTTAACCCCTTAGACCGTGGCGGGGCAGCAGGCTGGGAAGCATTTGAGTTTTCGACAGTCAATCAAGGAAATGGCGAAATCAATGCACTGTGGAACAACCACTACTCAACAATGTATAATATCAATTATGCTTTGGAGAAACTGGCTCCGAGCACGATTGACGCTACTGCTAAAAGTGCCATAGAAGGTCAATTGAAATTCATTCGAGCGTACCATTATTTTAACCTCGTACGGTATTTTGGCGATGTAGTTTTAGTAACCAAAACGCTCAGCAATCCCAACGAAGCATTTGACTTGGTAAGGTCTCCTGAAGCAGAAGTCTATAAGCAAATCGAAGCCGACTTGAAAGATGCAGCCAATCTACTCCCCGTCACCTATCCCGCAGCAGGTAGAGGTCGGGTCACTAAAGGAGCAGCATTAAGTCTATTAGGGAAAGTTTATTTAACCCTCAAAAGGTATCCAGAGGCTGTCACTACGCTCAAGCAGGTACTCCCCTTGGGCTATTCTCTTTATGCAAACTACAAAGACAATTTTGACCCTGCTAGAAAAAACGGTGTAGAGTCTGTTTTTGAAGTGCAATACCAAGGCGGAAACGACTTAGGCGAGCAAAGCAACTTCGTCTATATATTTGCACCCAGGCTGTCACAAGGTGCCGTTACTGGGTTTGCCAACACCACCCCAAGTGGCCGGAATATCCCGACGAACGATATGATTGCGGCTTATGAACCAGGGGATTTGCGGAAAGATATTTCTTTGCAACCAGGCTACACTTTAAACGGAACATTTGTAGCGATTCCTTTCATTAATAAATACCGCTATCCTCACACCATTACAGGCCGTACAGATAATAATTGGCCGGTGTTGAGGTATTCGGATGTATTGCTGATGCTCGGAGAAGCTATCAACGAAGCCACTGGTCCAGATGCAGAAGCCGTAGGCTATCTCAACCAGGTACGTAAGCGGGCAGGTTTGGCAGAATTGACAGGATTGACAAAAGACACTTACCGAACGGCCGTTCTCAAAGAACGACGCGTAGAGCTGGCTTTTGAAAACCATCGTTGGTTTGATTTGCAGCGTACCAATACCCCTGCCCAATTAGCAGCATTTATGAATGCCTACGCTGCCAAAGAAAAGGCTAAGCCAACAGTGGCAAGGGGCGGAATTGCTTTCAATGCCTTAGATTATGTCTATGACGATTTTGAGTATTTTCTTCCTATTCCTGCTCCACAAATCTTGATAAACAGTAAACTCACTCAAAATAAGGGGTATTAAATGGATTAGATTGAAAAAAATGATTAGATTTAGCTTGTCAATGCCCTTTTACAAGTAGTACATTCTAAAGTACCTATCATATATATTGGAGCTTTTCCAACCTATATGATAGGTGCTTTTTAAACTAATTCCACCACCTTATTTTTTTGCTATACATACCGTGCAAGAAACAACTGAAATATTTTGGCTCTGGCAGTTCCTGGGCCGATTACACCCATTAATTGTCCATTTTCCAATAGGCTTACTTTGTGTTGCTTTATTATTAGAATTAGTTGGTTGGCAGCGTAAATCTACCGAGCTGCAGGCGGGTATCAAGGCAATGGTTTGGATAGGAACTGTTAGCTCTGTGATTGCCGTTGGATTGGGGCTATTATTGGCCAATCAAGATGAATACAGCGGTGATACAGTGACCAATCACCAGTGGTCGGGTATTGCGACCATGGTTTTGGCAGGTGCAACCCTATTTTCGCTTCGTTCTGGACGTATTCCACTTTACAGGAGTCTCCTCTTTCTGACTGTCGCTGGCGTTACGATAACGGGTCATTATGGTGCCTTATTGACCCACGGGAACGATTATCTTACCAGCATGTTTTCTCCCAACAGAAAAAAGAACAGCAGTGGTGATGCAATCACAGATGCCCAAGCAAAAAAGCCAAGATTTGTATTGCCTACAACCAATAAACCGCTGGTATCGAAGCAAATAGCTGATCTGAATATAGATGTTCGCACCATTATGGCGCATAATTGCTATAAATGCCATAGCGCCACCAAAAGTAAAGGAGGGTTACGCTTAGATACCAAAGAATTGATTTTTAAAGGTGGCGAGGGTGGCCCAGTCATTGTTTTAGGGCATCCCGAAAAAAGTGAACTCATTCGCCGAATCAAACTACCAGCAGGCCATGACGATGCCATGCCTACCAAGGGCAAAATGCTCAGTAAAGAGGAGATAGCAATCTTAGAGTTTTGGATAAAACAAGGTGCCCCTTGGCCAACAGGAGCCGAAAAGCCCGTGTTTCAGACAGCAGCCTTAGCACCGCGCCTTCCCGAACTTCCCAAAGCCCCAGCAGAACTTTCTCAGCCCATCGATCGCTTAGTGAACGGTTATTTCAAGAAAAAGAACATCACTTGGAAAAAAGCAGTGGATGACCGTACCTACATTCGTCGGGTGTATTTGGACGTGATAGGTTTACTGCCATCTCCCGAAAATGTCGAAATTTTTGTAGCCGATACACGCGCTGATAAACGAGAAATATTGGTCAAAGAGTTATTGAATCACAACGAAGATTATGCCCAACATTGGCTCACGTTTTGGAACGATGCCTTACGCAATGATTATACCGGTACGGGTTACATAACTGGAGGCCGTTTTGATATTACCAAGTGGCTTTATGCGTCACTTAAAAGTAATAAGCCCTACAATCAATTTGTGAAAGAACTGATCAGTCCAAAAAAAGAATCGGCAGGTTTTATCAAAGGAATCAAGTGGCGCGGAACAATAAATGCCAGTCAGCGCAATGAGATGCAAGCCGCTCAAAATGTAGCGCAGGTATTTTTGGGCTTAAATCTCAAATGTGCCTCATGTCACGATAGCTTCATCAGTAATTGGAAATTAGAAGACGCCTATGCCTTTGCCAATATTTTTGCCGACTCGACCTTAGAAATTCACCGCTGCGATAAACCAACGGGCAAAATGGTTAAAAGTCGTATGTTGTTTAAAGAATTAGGCGAAATCAAAGAGACACCCATCACCGAAGATCGTTTACGTGAATTGGCTGACTTTCTGATTCAGCCCAAAGATGGCCGTCTTTATCGCACGTTGGTCAATCGAGTTTGGGCACAATTGATGGGGCGCGGTATTGTAGAACCCGTTGATATGATGGACAATGTACCTTGGAGCCAGGATTTGCTCGACTGGCTAGCCGCCGATTTTGTAGCAAATGGCTATGACCTCAAAAGGCTAATGTTTAATATTTTAACTTCAAAAACTTACCAATTGCCCTCCATTGGAATCAAAGATGCCGCTTTGGTGACGGCTCCGAATTATACTTTTAAAGGCATGATACGCCGCCGCATGACCGCCGAGCAGTTTGCCGACGCCGTTAGCATGGCCATTAACCCTGTTTACAAAGATTCTGCCATTGTATTTAAGTTGTTGCCTGACGGTATTTTTAAAGAAATGCCTTTTGCACGGGCATCTTTGGTTAAAAATGACCCATTTCTAACCGCCTTGGGGAGGCCAACGCGAGAAACCGTCAGTACGAGTCGCAATTCACAAGCCAACCTTTTACAGGCACTGGAACTTACCAATGGAATAAAGTTCAACGAAGCACTCAAAAAAGGAGCGAAAATTTGGAAAGACAAGTATCCATCGGGCGACTTGTTGGTCAAAGAGTTATATAAGAAATCATTGGGCCGAGAACCTATGCCAAAAGAGATGTTAGTAGCCCAGCGGATAATGGGACAAAGCCCATCGATTGAAGATATCGAAGATTTGGTTTGGGCAATGACACTACACCCAGAATTTCAATTGATTTATTAAGAAATAGTAGGTTTTATAAAACCTTAAAAGCAATGAAAACCCACTGGAATAGACGAGAGTTTTTACAAAAAACATCTGCTGCTACCATGGCAGCGTTTGCGGCAGCCGACCCCATGCGTAGCTTTGCCTTCGATAAAAAGAAAAGCGAAAAAATAAAAAGCAGTGCGGATACCGTCATACTGTTGTGGATGGGAGGTGGCATGGCTCATACTGAAACCTTTGATCCCAAGCGATATACACCCTACGAAAAAGGCATGGAAGGCAACCGAGTCCTAAGTACTTTCAAACCCATTCCCACGGTTTTAGACGGTATCAATTTCTCCGAAGGGCTGCAATCCATCGGGAAAGTGATGGACAAAGGCACCCTCATTCGGTCGTACGTAGCGGCTGATATGGGTCATATTTTGCACTCGCGCCATCAGTATCATTGGCACACCTGCTATGAGCCACCCCAAACGGTCGCCGCTCCGCACCTTGGTTCTTGGATTGCGAAGGAATTAGGGCCTAAAAACCCCGTTATTCCCGCTTTCATAGACATCGGCCAGCGTTTTACCGTAGGTGAAGCCGAAGAGCTAAAAGCATTTCATACCGCAGGTTTTTTAGGAAATGAATTCGGTCCTTTCTTTATTCCTGATCCAAGCCAAGGCTTAGAAAGCGTTCGCCCACCTGTTGGCATGGATGCCAGGCGGTTTGAGCGCCGAAATCAACTCTATAAAGACTTGATTAGCAATAGTCCCATGGGGGAATTTGGCAGCGATTATCAAAAAGAATCGCTCAAACGCTCTATGGAACAAGCATACATGCTACTCAATTCGCCCGAAGCTGCAGCTTTTAACCTCAGCACGGAACCCAAGGAAAGTTATGATATTTACAATACTGGACGTTTTGGTTTAGGATGCCTTTTAGCTCGCCGATTGACCGAACAAGGTGCCCGTTTTATCAGCGTAACTACCGAATATGAACCCTTCTTTGGCTGGGACACCCACGAAAATGGCCACACACGACTGGAAGGAATGAAAAAAATGATTGACGGCCCTGTTGCACAATTAATCAAAGACTTAGATAAAACAGGGCGTTTGGACCGCACACTCATTATTTTAGCCAGCGAATTTAGCCGGGACATGATGGTTGAAGGGCGGCCCGAACTGAAAGTGTTAGAACAAGTGAAACAGCCTGATATACTGACAGATATGAAGTTTTATGGGATGCACCGCCACTTTACAGATGGCTGTTCGGCGCTGATGTTTGGGGGTGGAATTAAGAAGGGCTTTGTCTATGGTAAAACTGCTGATGAGCGACCTTGCAAAACCATCGAAAATCCCGTTAAAATTGACGGGATTCACCAAACGATCTACCACGCCTTAGGTATTGCGCCCGACACGCAGTATGAAATAGAAAAACGCCCCTTTTATACAACACCCGACGGTAAGGGAAAAGCAGTAATGGATTTGTTAGCATAGGATTAGGTAGGAGGCTATCTCTCTGATTTCCTTGTGCGCCGTAGGTGCAAAATATTGGTAGTAAATCAAAAATTCATCTATCAAAAACGTACCTTAGGTACGTAACATCCTATTTTTTGATGAAGAAAGAAGCCTATTATTTGTTGGGGATTTTGGCAGTAAGTGTCGTTTTTTTGCAATCCTGCGGAAATTCAACGACACAGGCCATGCAGGAGCAAATACCCGACGTTGTCAGTTATAATTTTGACATACGTCCGATACTTTCGGATAAATGTTCGGCCTGTCATGGTCCGGATGCCAATAAAAGGCAGGCAGGTTTGCGCCTCGACGATCCTGTAAGTGCCTTTCAAGCCCTGAAAGAGCATCCGGGAGCCCATGCGTTGGTGGCGGGAAAACCCCAACAATCGGAAGTGTATTTGCGCATTACGACCAAAGACACCAGTAAATTGATGCCGCCGATTTCCTCCAATCTCAAGCTTTCGTCTCACGAGATTGACCTCATTGAAAAGTGGATTAAACAAGGGGCTAAATACGAAAAACACTGGGCGTTTGTCGCGCCTAAAAAATCAGCCCTTCCTGAGATAAAAGACAAAGAATGGCCCAAAAATGAGATTGATTATTTCATTCTGAGCAAACAGGAACAAAAAGGATTCAGTCCTAACGAAGAAGCTGATAAAGAGCGGCTTCTGAAACGTGCCAGTCTTGATTTGGTAGGGCTTCCGCCAACCTTAAAGATGATGGACAGCTTTCTGGCCGATAAAAGCCCCAATGCCTACGAAAAAGTAGTGGATGAATTGCTCCAAAATCCAGCTTATGGTGAAAAAATGGCGGTTTATTGGTTGGATTTGGCCCGTTACGCCGATTCGCACGGTTATCAGGATGATGGCTACCGCACGCAGTGGCCTTGGCGAGATTGGGTAATTCATGCATTAAACAAAAATATGCCTTACGACCAATTTGCCACTTGGCAATTGGCGGGAGATTTGCTTCCCAATCAAGATACTCCATTATACAAAGAACAACTTTTAGCAACGGGTTTTAACAGAAATCATAAAATTACGGAAGAAGGCGGTGTGATTCCCGAAGAGTACCGCATCAGCTACGTTACGGATCGAAATGATTTGTTTGGAAAGGCATTTTTGGGGGTTACGTTGGAATGTGCCCACTGTCACGACCACAAATACGATCCCTTCTCGCAGAAAGAATACTACCAGCTCTTCGCGTTTTTTAACAACGTAAAAGAAGTAGGCATTGAGTCCGTCATTGGCGGGCCGGAAACGTATGCTAAGAAACCTTTGATGGAAATCAGCAACGAGGACGTAAAAAACATTCTGACATTTATTAACAAACCCGACACTAATCGCTTGATTGTGTCGGTGATGAGTGACTTGGATACGGCGCGTAAAACGCACATTCTGCGACGCGGAGCTTATGATGCTCCTGGCGATGAAGTGGAACCCAATGCGCCCAATTTTATCTTGCCTTTTAGTAAAAATTATCCCAAAAACAGGCTTGGTTTGACCAAATGGCTGTTTGATAAACAAAATCCACTAACAGCGCGGGTTTTTGTCAACCAGATGTGGCAGGAGTTTTTCGGAAAAGGAATTGTAAAAACGTCAGGCGATTTTGGGATGCAGGGAGAATTGCCTTCGCATCCGCAGTTATTGGACTGGTTGGCGGTGGATTTTATAGAGCACGGTTGGAATATCAAACGACTGGTAAAACAAATGGTGACTTCGGCTACGTATCGCCAATCGGCGGTAGTAACACCCGAAAAATTGGCTTCTGACCCCGACAATATTTTATTGGCACGGGCACCTCGTTACCGCATCAATGCCGAATTCGTAAGAGATGTGGTACTGTCGAGCAGTGGTTTATTGGTGAGAAAAATTGGAGGTCCGAGTGTAAAGCCGTACCAACCTGCTGGGCTGTGGGAAGGAGCTACTTCGGGTCGTGGGTTGCTCTCTATGTACGTTCAGGACCACGGTGCAAGTCTCTATCGCAGAGGAATGTACACGTTGATAAAACGCACTGTTCCGCCACCTACCATGAGTATTTTTGACGCCAGTAATCGCGATTTGTGCGAAGTAAAACGTTTAAAAACCAATACGCCTTTGCAGGCATTAGTCATGATGAACGACCCCGCAGTATTGGAAGCGTCGCGGGTGTTGGCGGCAAAGTTATTGCAAGAGAATAGCCCTTCAAAGGATAAAATTACCAAAGCATTCAGACTCATTGTTTGCCGAAAACCTACCGAAAAGGAAATGGGTATTTTGACGGCTTATTACGAGAAAGAGCTCAAAAAAATCACGAAACCGATTGCAGAAAAGGCGCTTTCGGTAGGGGAGTACCCCATTCCCGAAAAGCTGGATAAAACAACACTCACCGCTTTAATGCGGGTGGTCAACACGATTTATAATTTAGAAGAAGCAATTACGAAATCGTAAATTCAGAAGCGATGAGACGGGAGTGAAAGGGCAATAGCAAGGAGTAAGAAAGTAGAAACACCCGTATTCATTCACTAATTCACAATTCACCATTAGTATTACCGATGGAAAAAGAGATTTTAGAACACGGCCTGAATTTTAACCGACGTCGCTTTTTGTCCACCATGAGTTTGGGGTTGGGAAGCGTGGCCTTGGGGTCGTTGATGATACCCAATTTGCTCAACGGAGGTGATATGGACGAAGCCGGTTTCACGCCGGGTATTCCCCATTTTGCGCCCAAAGCCAAACGGGTCATTTATCTGTTTCAAAACGGTGCTCCTTCGCAATTGGAGACCTTTGATTTTAAGCCGAAATTGTGCGAAATGATGGGGCAGGAATTGCCGCCTTCGGTGCGAGGTATACAACGTTTGACGGGCATGACGGCCAATCAGGCATCTTTTCCGTTGGCCGGTTCTTTCACTAATTTTAAGCAATACGGTCAGTCAGGTGCCTGGATAAGTGACCTTCTTCCCTATACGTCAAAAATTGCGGATGATTTGTGTATCATTCGTTCTATGTACACCGAGGCCATCAACCACGATCCGGCGCTTACTTTTTTTCAAACGGGTTCGCAGCAGGGCAACCGCCCGAGTATGGGGGCTTGGCTGAGCTATGGTTTAGGAAATGAAAACAAAAACTTACCCGATTTTACCGTTTTACTTTCTCGCGGTATTGGTAATGGACAGGGGGTTTATTCCAAATTATGGTCCAACGGTTTTTTGGATTCTATCCATCAGGGCGTACAATTTAGCAAAGGAGAAGACCCCGTGCTTTATTTGCGTGACCCCGAAGGAATGGACCGAAAAGAACGTCGCGAAATGTTAGATAACTTGTCGGAACTCAATCAGTTGTCTTACAATGAGTTTGGGGATCCCGAAATTACGGCCAAAGTAAAGCAATATGAAATGGCCTACCGAATGCAAACGGCCGTTCCCGAAGTAATGGATTTGTCCAAAGAATCGGACGATATTGTGAAACTCTACGGCCCTGATTGCTTGGTGCCGGGTACGTTTGCTGCTAACTGTTTGTTGGCACGAAAATTATCCGAAAACGGCGTTCGTTTTGTACAATTGTACCACCAAGGTTGGGACCAACACGGGAACCTTCCGTTTGAGATAACGAGTCAAGCCAAAGACGTTGATCAAGCTTCTGCGGCCTTGGTGACGGATTTAAAACAACGGGGTTTGTTGGACGAGACGCTGGTAATTTGGGGTGGAGAATTTGGTCGGACCAGTTACAGCCAAGGCAAACTGACGATGGAAAATTACGGACGGGATCATCACCCGCGTTGCTTCAGCATTTGGATGGCCGGTGGCGGTATTAAGCCGGGGATGGTCTATGGGGAAACCGACGAATTGGGCTATAACATTAGCCGTAATCCGGTACACGTACATGATTTTCAAGCAACGGTTTTACATCAGTTAGGGCTAAACCATGAAAAATTGATTTTCAAACATTTAGGTCGCCGGTACCGTTTGACTGACATTTCCGGGAAAGTAGTGCGCGATATTATCAGTTGATTAGCTCCGTAGGAGCGTAATATTGGTAGAAAAGATGGAATTAGCTCGTATCTCTAAGCCCCGTAGGGGCAAAATAGTCTTTGCAGAAATATTTTTATTTTATTGATAATGAATAGGAAGGCCAAAAACATTGCCGAGCAGGTAGTAATCGTTTCTAATATCTTTATTGTTTTTTTACTCCTGTTTGAAAGCAAATTGGTGGTTCCCGGTTGGCTGCAATCCGTTGGGCGAATGCATCCTTTACTGCTTCATTTTCCGATAGTTATCTTATTTTTGGCTTTAGGAATGGAGTTTTTTCGCTTCAAACCTGCCTATTTTACCAACGAATTTTACCGCAATTTTTTGAATAATTTACTGCTGGTGGGTACTCTGTCGGCTGAGCTTACGGTTATTATGGGCTTGTTTTTGTCCAAAGAACCGGGATACTCTGGCGAGGTGTTGCAATGGCACAAATGGTCGGGTGTGGGTATTGTTTTTACAGTTTCCCTTATCTATTTGTTTCGCAATGCAATTTGGTACCAAGCTCCTGTGGCCAAAGTGGCTGCTGTTGTTTCTGGCCTTTTTCTGGTTGTTGCGGGACACTATGGTTCTGTCTTAACGCACGGTGAAAATTTTATTACCTCACCTATCATAAAGCTGGCTCCCGTTGCACTTGAACAGGCGGTCGTATTCAACGATGTTATTCAACCTATTTTGGAGCAAAAATGCGTGAGTTGCCATAACTCTGAAAAATTGAAAGGCGAGTTGATGCTCACCGATAGGGAATCCATTCTGAAAGGTGGCAAAACGGGCAAATTAATCGTGCCCGGAAAGCCTGAAATCAGTTTGTTATTGCAACGGATACACTTGCCCTTAGATGAGAAAAAACACATGCCTCCTACGGGGAAAGTACAGCTTAGTCCGCAGGAAATTATGCTCCTGTCGTTGTGGGTGAAAGGCAATGCGGATTTTACGAAAAAGGCCACCGATTTGCCGCCTAACGATTCATTGAGGCTCATCGCCACCTCCTTATTCTTGCCCGTTCAAACGACGGAAGAAACGTTTGATTTTGCCGCAGCGGATGAAGAAACGGTGAAAAAATTGACCACTGAATACCGGACTATTGCACCTTTGGCCCGTGAATCTCCCGCTTTATCAGTCAATTTTTACAACAAGAATGAGTTTGCCGCCAAAAAACTGGAAGAATTGAGTGAGCTGAAAAAACAGGTTGTCTTTTTGAACTTGGCCAAAATGCCCGTGAAGGATGCGGACCTTAGAAACATAAGCCAATTTGAAAACCTGCAAAAATTGGATTTGAATTTTACGGATATTACAGCAAATGGACTGAAAGAATTGACTTCGTTGAAGCAATTAAAGAGCCTGTCGATTTCGGGTACAAAAGTGAACTTTAAGGAGTTACAACCCTTAATGAAGGCATTCAAGAGTTTAAAAACGGTTTCTGTTTGGGAAACGGAATTGACGCCTTCGGAAATTCAGCAATTGCAAAAAGGAAATCCGGGCGTTCAATTCATTGCCGGATTTAGGGACGATGGCAGCAATCCCATCAAATTGAATCCGCCGCAGGTTAAAAACAGTTCTACTATTTTTAATCAACCGTTGTTGGTACAACTGAGCCACCCCGTCAAAGGTGTTCAAATTCGTTATACCACCGATGGTACGGAACCTGACAGTGTTAAATCGCCGATATTCAATAACCAAACACTTCTGAAAGAAAGCACCACGATTCGTGCCAAGGCGTATAAAACGGGCTGGTTTGGCAGTGATGAAGCATCTTTTGATTTTTATAAAAACAGCTACAAACCCGATAGTGTGAATTTACCCTTGCCGCTCAACCGAGTGCATCAGGCGGCTGGTGCCAATACATTCTTTGACGGAAGATTGGGTACTTTCAACGCCAATAGCCCTGCCTGGGCCAACAATTGGGCGGGCGTGAGGAACAATGATTTGATTTTAGTATCCGAGTTTAAAACACCGATTTTGTTATCATCCGTTGGTTTGCGTATCATGGAAGAGGTAGAAACCGGTATATTTCCTCCCGAGTCCATTGAAGTATGGGGCGGTGCCGACAAAACCAAAATGAAATTGATTGCGACATTCAAGCCGAGCATTCCGTCGAAAATGCGAACTCATTTGCTGGCTGCCGTTGGAGGTAAATTTAAACCGCAAGCGGTCTCTTATCTCAAAATTGTGGCAAAGCCTTTGCAGAAAATTCCTGAATGGCACGGAAGCAAAGGGAAAACGGCGTTATTGTTGGTGGATGAAATGTTTCTGAACTGAGACCTGTAGTAGGATATTATCAGCAAACTTGCGGCGACTATTCAAAAGCGTTTTTTATCAAACTGAGCAAAACCTTTTTGGTAATGGTGCTTTCTTCGGATTTGTCATAGATAGCAATAAGGTAAATTGTGCATCCCTCGTCAGTTTCTTCGTATAAATAAGAAATTACCCTAAAACCACCGCTTTTTCCTTTTCCTTTGCTTTCTATTGCAAGTCTGATTTTATAAATTCCAGCCCCCAAAGACTCTCCCGTTTTAGGGTTTTCGAGTAGTTCTTCTATGAGGTAATCTACGTCGTTTTCAAGCGAAGCGAATTTTTTTGCTAACCGTTTGTAGCGATTGTCAAAATAAGGAGTAGTAAAGACCTCATTTTTCATTCGCCATTTCCCGCTTTAAGTCAGCAAAAGTGCGGCGAGGCAATTTGCCTTGTTGAATTAGTTTTACCTCCTGTAAACCTTTCTCAAGCGCTTCAATTGGTACTTCTACCAGCTCGTTTTTTTCGACAAGTTGCTTGAATTGCTTTTTTGCCTTTTCGGGCAAATGCTTATATAGCTCGTATAGGGCGTGTGCTTGTGACATAAATTCTAAAATTTTACTTTACAAATCAAAATTACAAAGTTAGTTACATCAACGCAATTTGGAGGCACTGAAAATCAATTATTATCCTTGTGAAATGAACGATTTCTGAACGGACCCCAAACTTTTTAGGGCTACTTCTGCGTTTAAAATAAGTTATTAACTTTTTCTGATGAAATCAGCCTTTTATTCTGCCTTCGTTTTATTCGCGTTTTGCTTTGCTTTTATTGGGTGCAAAGACCAACCTCAAGAAATTCCCGTTACTGTTCGACGATTAGAAAAAGAACTCTTTGCGGCAAAATCTCCCGCAGATTTGGAAGTTCTGGTACAAAAAAATCCATTTTTGAGGGACTATTTCGGTATTCCTAAGGGAGCTGCCGATACGCTCATTACCAATCAGTTGTATAGCAATATCAATAACCCTGATTTGCAGAAATTCAATGAAGAACTACAAACTCAATTTGGAGATTTAGCTTCGTTGAAAACGCAGATTCAACAGGCTTTTGGTCAAATCAAAGCCGCTTACCCTGATTTCAAAACACCGCAGATCATCACCGCAGTAACAGGTTTTATGGGGAGTGATTTGTACGTTTCCGACAGTGTGATTGTCATTGGATTGGATTATTTCGGTGGTTCTAAAGCTAAATACCGCCCTCAATTGCACGAATATCAACTTCGCCGCTATCAGCAGGACTACATTGTACCAGCGATTTTGTTTTTTATCTCACAGAAATACAACAAAGTGCCTGCCGAAGATCAAACGCTTTTGGCTGACATGATTTGGTACGGCAAAGGGTTTGAGTTTGTGAAACACGTATCGCCTGAGACGCCTGACAGTCTTATTATTGGTTATTCACAAACGCAATTAGACGACGTATATGCTTCTCAGCAAGATATTTGGGCGTATTTTTTAGATCGAAAATTAATTTATCAAACCTGGGATGCGGAAAAAGAACGCTTTATCGGAGAGCGTCCTGCCACAGTCGAAATCAGCCAATATTGCCCCGGAGCCATTGGTCGTTGGGTAGGATGGCGCATTGTGAGTCGCTATTTGCAGGAAAAGCCGACTACGAAATTGGAAGAATTAATGGCCACCACCAATGTCAGACAGATATTGGAAGAATCAAAATACAAAGGACAAAAAGACGAGGAATAATTCAACCTAACATACTAAATGGCTAAAGGAAGAGGCATGGACACGGAAGTGTTGCCTGAAGACAAAAAACGCAAACTCAGTAAAGAGAGCGTTAAAAAAACGTTAAAGATATTTCGTTTTATTTTACCCTACAGAACTACGTTTTTGGTGGGAATTCTGTTTTTGGTTCTTTCCCTGACCACCAACATTCTTTTTCCCAAACTGATTGGTGAGATTGTGGGGGTCATTGAGGGTAAATCGTCGTACACTATCGATCAAGTCGTGCTGGTTTTAATTGGGATTCTGATTCTGCAATCCCTTTTTTCATTTGGTCGAATTTATTTTTTCTCCATCGTAAGTGAGAAAAGTATGGCCGATATTCGGCGTACAGTCTACAGCAAGATTATTTCGTTGCCGGTTTCGTTTTTTGAACAACGTCGGGTAGGTGAATTGATGAGTCGCATTACTGCTGACGTTCAGGCACTTCAGGACGTGCTTGCCTTTACCTTAGCAGAGTTGTTTCGTTCGCTTGCAACGGTCGTTGTCGGCATCATTATCATTTGTTTTATCTCTTGGAAGCTAACCATTTTCATGTTGGCGACGTTTCCGGTAGCCATTGTGGTGGCGATGATTTTTGGAAGGTACATTCGTAAACTTTCCAAAACCGCCCAGGATGAACTGGCTTCTGCTAACATCATTGTGGAAGAAACATTGCACTCCATCAATGTCGTAAAAGCCTTTACCAACGAATCATTGGAAGTGGACCGTTATGGAAATGCACTTTCCAAAGTCATTGCGGCGGCCTTGAAAGCCGGACGTTTTCGGGGAGGTTTTGTTTCGTTTATCATTTTTGCCTTATTCGGTGGAATTGTGGGCGTTGTTTGGTACGGAGCATCCTTAGTTCAAAGTGGCGAAATGCCCTTTTCGGAACTGATGACGTTCATTTTTTATACCATGTTCATTGGTGGTTCTATTGGTGGCTTGGGAGATATGTATGCTCAAATCCAAAAAACGTTGGGTGCTTCTGAGCGATTGTTGGAAATTTTGGATGAAAAATCAGAAGTGGAAATCAAACCGATTTCGCCACTTGTGCCCATTTATGGTAATATTTCCTTTGAAAATGTGCAGTTTTCATACCCTACTCGTCCCGATATGGCAGTTTTGAGGGATATTTCGCTTGAAGTGAGCGCAGGGCGCAAAATTGCTTTGGTGGGTTACAGCGGGGCCGGAAAATCTACCGTTGTGCAATTGCTGATGCGTTACTATCAACCGCAGGGTGGCCGGATTTCGGTGGATGGACAAAATATTCAGACGCTTGACATCACGGCATATCGTCAAAATATTGCCGTAGTGCCGCAGGAAGTGATGCTTTTTGGAGGAACCATTCGAGAAAATATTGCTTACGGAAAACCCAATGCCACGGAGCAGGAGATTATGGAAGCGGCTCGTAAAGCCAATGCGTTGGAGTTTATTCTTTCATTTCCTGAACAAATGGAAACGATTGTGGGAGAACGGGGAATTAAACTTTCCGGCGGGCAGCGTCAACGCATTGCGATTGCCAGAGCGATTTTGAAAGATCCTAAAATCCTGATTCTGGACGAAGCCACCAGTTCGTTGGATGCTGAATCGGAGAAGTTGGTGCAGGAAGCCTTGGATGGTTTGATGGAAAATCGTACTACCATCATTATCGCCCACCGCTTGGCGACGGTGCGTAATGTGGACTGCATTTATGTCATTAAAGACGGAGTAATCCTTGAGACGGGTACGCATGAAGAATTGGTGCTGAATGAAAATGGATTGTATGCCGGTTTGATTAAATTGCAATTTGAAACCGTAGAGTAAATTTTAAACCAAACCTCTTAATACTTATGATTAGTCTTATTATCCGTCTCATTGTCAGTACGATAGTGGTGATTGCTGCGAGTAGAGTATTTCCACAGAACTTTTACGTGAACGGCATTCAAACGGCCGTTATTGTGGCCATTGTCATGGGGTTGCTCAACACGTTTGTAAAACCCATTTTGCAGTTTTTGTCATTGCCGATTACAATTCTTACCCTCGGCTTATTCTATTTTTTTATTAATGTCCTGATTGTTTACCTCTGCGCTTACTTAGTAGACGGCTTCAGCGTTTCAGGCTTTATCGCCGCTTTGCTGTTCAGTTTTGCACTCTCTTTAGCGCAGGGAATTGCAGGCTTGTTTTTGGATTAATAAAATACTGATTAACCATAAAAAATCCCGTCGGCTATCAGCCGACGGGTGTCGCAAAAGCGTCAAGATGGTATGGTTATAGTTTGATGATGAAAAGCATGATTGTAAGTGGCGATTATTTAACTTTCACGTAATTTTTGAAAGACTTATCGCCTATTGTAAATTCGAAGGCATATTCTCCCGAAGGCAAGTGCCCCAAATTGAAACGGCTGCCTGAAGATAAATAACCATCGTAAACCAATTCACCGGTGTTGTTAGTGATAGCTACGGCCATATCCGCTACGTTTTTGATGAGAGGAGTTACCTCAAAACGATTCAATGCAATGGCGTCTACTTTTGGAGCCAATGACTCTTGGTAGCTGTTTTCGTTGATTTCTACGTTACCGTTGTTAATAGAAAGGTGTTGTGAAGACCAAAACCCGTCGTTTGAACAATTCAATACGTATTCGCCGTTAGGAAGCGCATTCAGGTTAAATTGAGTAGAGACATTTTCGCCTCCTTTGATTGAACCTTCATACACGGTTACTCCTTCTATATCTTTTAATTTTACGTCCAATTCTCCTACATTAGGTTGGTTGATTTTTACTTCAACCTTCTTTGTGTCACGTTTTACCAATTTAACATCTTTGGTAAGTAGATGAGTTTCTGCCGATGCATTTCCTGCGGTGGCTAACATCATAGCTGCTAATACTGTCGAAAGCACTGTGTTCTTTTTCATTGTGTTTTATTGTTTAAGTACCATCTTGTTTGACGTCATTGTAATGACTTCGCTTTGACGATGCAAAGGTGTAAGGTTTTGAATTACAAAAAAATAGGGTCCAAAGACCCTCTTGATAAATTCATATCTTCGACGTCAACCTTTTCTTAGAATAGTACAATCAATGAAAAAATAGAACCAGAAAATTCAACACGTCCTGTGTTCCGTGCAATTAAATTTTTAGCAAAAATGAAAAGTTCTTTAAATAGTACAATGAAAATAGGAAAAGTACTACATTTAATAATCCTATTTGCTATCAGAAATGTACAAAATGGTCGTTTTGGCATTTATAGCCGAGCCACAAGCGATGCCCGTTTCTCCATAATTTCGAGATGATGACGGGTGTGATACGCTGTAAAAAGCATCATTTCACCGACGGTCAGCGGTCCCATTAAAGGGTGGGGAATGACATATTTATTCAGTTCTTCCTCCGTCCAATCGGTGATATGATTTACCAAAGCATCATTTGTTTGAGTAAACTCATCCAATAATAGGCGCAAATCAGGGTTAGGAGTAAGTGGAACAAAGGCACCGGTGGCGCTAATACTCTTGGTCAACGCTGCATGGTAATTGTCAACCACCCCCTTCGTAGGTACGGGAAGAATGAGTGGCGTAACCCCATTTTTCCGCAAAATAGCTTTTAGGCCTTCCCAAAAGACGATTTAATGGTTGCACTGATTGAATCAAGTGCTGCACATTTTCGGCAGCCGACCAAACAGTCTCCGTAGGTTTAAAATAAAACGCTTCCTGTGGGGTTGTAGTGGCCAGCGTTTTGACTTCCTCAAATCTTTCTTTCAGGAAATCAACAAGGGTGGTTTTGTTCATGAGTAATCAGAGATTTACTTTTTTGAGTGAGGGATTATTATAATGATGATTCGTGGAAAGCATTGTTTCTAAGTCAATGACAATTTTTGACCAAAAGCGCTCTTTAAATTTTCGGGAGAAAAGCCCAAAATGCCCGATACGTTTTACTCCATAGTCAGTTGGACGAATGGCTTCGGTCATAATATCGGCTTTTAGGAAATGACGAAGTAGTGCAGGAACGCTCACGGCGTTGGCAATGGGGTCGTCCGTGGTCCAATACGCTTTAATAGGCAATGAGATCTCATTGTAGGTATTATGAGGAATACTTTTACCCAAAAAATCAAACAGATAATTTTCGGAATTGCACCATTCACGCCATTCCAGAATCAAAGCCCCCGGCAAATCTTCCATAATGTTCAACTTTTTAGCGGGCAAGTATCCCAAGAACGGGACTGTTAAAGAAGTCAGAATATTGAAAAAATAATAGGATTTGAGACGGTAAGGAAACGTATGGTGCCACCAAGTACCCGTGGAACAGGTAATCATCACCATTCCTTTCAATATCGTATGGTTCGGCAGTAAGCCGAGAAGCTGTCCGCCTATACTATGTCCAATCATCAATTTTGGCCAATCAGGGTATCTTGCTTCCAGAAAATCCAGAACGGTTCGCATGTCGATGGCCCAATCCTGCATGGTTATGCAGGAAAACTCATCTTTGTCATTGGGCTTTGATTTGCCCATGCCACGATACTCCCACAAGCAAACGATAAAGCCATTTTCAGCTAAGTAGCGTGCTAAATTTCCGTAGAACTCTTTGCGCATTCCTGTTCCAATATTGAATTGTACCACTGCTTTTGGCTGGCCATGGTATTCATAAAGTACTCCCGACAAACTGAATCCGTCGGGCGTGGGAATAGTGATAGTGATTTCATTCATAAAAGTGTGAATTTTTGGGTTGCTTGGGAATAATTACATCTTGCTATGCTACGGGAATTTCGTCGATTGTGAGGGTTTTGAATCTGCGTTTTCTGGGCGAATAAATCTGGGAAAATCTGCGGGAGAATTTAATGAATTAAGAATCAAATCGTTCTAAAGCCCGTTGCAATACATCCTGTAGATACTGATAGTTCCCGGTAAGCTTCACCAGGATCCAAGCTCCTTCGTACTCTACTACGGCTTGTTCGGCCAATTTCCATGCGATTTCGGGGGCGTGTTGGTTGGCGTACACATCAGTGAGAGCTTTTAGGTATTCTTCAAAAAACACCCGCATCTGCGGCGTAAAATCGTCCGTGACGAGGGCCGTTTCCAAAGCCATATTTCCCATCAGACACCCTCCTTCCGTACTTGACACGACGCGTATCTGTTTCGCCACCATTTTTTCAAGTCGTTCGCGGGGAGTAAGAGACTCATCGTAGGCAATCGGAAACACTTTGGTGGAGAAGTACTGATGGACGCTACCCAAAACTTCTTTCATCAGGGCATCTTTCCCGCTGAAATAATGATAAAAACTGCCTTTCAATAAGCCGCAGGCAGCCGCCAAATCGGACATGCTGGTACGATGATAGCCTTGCTTCTTAAATAATAACAAGGCTTGCCTTACTACTTCTTCTTTCGTTACTTTTTGAATGGGCATGATTCACTACGGATGGATAATTTTGATGCAATGGTAAAAAAATCTTTTTATTTTACCAAACGTTCGTTTGGTAAAATTTCTATTTACGGCTTTTGAGAATATTAAAGTGTACTCATTGGTTGTGGAAGTCAGTCTGAATTCAAACTTTCGTCTCATTTTAAGGTTAAGACTACTCGTTCTTCCCTATTTTTGTTGAACCTAACTAATTTCTTATGAGACCCTACTTTAATAATCTGATTTGTTGGATGCTGTTTTTTGCGACAAATGTTGCTTTTGCCCAAAAGTCCTATCTTCTTCGACCCGATCGTGTTTTTGACGGACAGGAAATGCACGAAGGATGGGCGGTTTTAATAAAAGGAGAGAAAATTGTGGCAGTAGGAGACTTGGCAAGTTTTCAAAACTTACCAAGTCTGAAACCCGAAACCATTGAATTAAAGGGCTGTACCTTGCTTCCAGGATTTATTGAAGGACATTCACATTTGTTTCTACATCCTTATAATGAAACTCCTTGGGACGATCAAGTGTTGCGAGAAGCGCGTTCGCTGCGTACAACAAGAGCCACGGTACATGCGAAACGTACACTTTTGGCCGGCTTTACTACAGTCCGTGATTTGGGGACGGAAGGCGCTGAATTTGATGATGTGGGGCTTAAAACGGCTATCAATCAGGGGATTATTCCCGGTCCGCGCATGATCATCGCCACTAAAGCCTTCATTGCGACGGGAAGCTATGCTCCCAAAGGTTTCAGCCCCGACATTGAAGTGCCTCAAGGTGCTGAAGAAGCCGACGGCCACGACCGTCTTATCCAAGCGGTTAGACGTCAAATAGGGAAAGGAGCCGATGTGGTTAAAATTTACGCCGATTATCGTTGGGGATTAATGGGCGAAGCCCGACCCACATTTTTGGTAGATGAAATCAAATTGATAGTGGAAACGGCCCACAGCAGTGGGCGCCCTACCATCGCTCATGCAGGCAGTGCCGAAGGGATGCGAAGAGCCATCTTGGGCGGTTGCGAAACCCTTGAACACGGAGATGCCGGAACGCCTGAAATCTTTGCATTGATGCACGAAAAAGGGGTAGCTTTATGTCCTACGTTGGCTGCCGGAGATGCGGTGAGTCAATACCGAGGTTGGAAAAAAGGCATTGAACCCGAACCCGAACGAATAAAAAATAAGCGCGTTACTTTTAAACAGGCTTTGGATGCAGGAGTAACGATTTGCTTTGGCGGAGACGTAGGGGTTTTCGCCCACGGCGACAATGCCCGCGAAATGGAAATGATGGTAGAATACGGCATGAAACCGTTGGACGTACTTCGCTCAGCCACATCGGTCAATGCCCGCGTATTTCATTTGCCGCAGTTAGGGCAAATTAAGCCCGACTTCTTGGCCGATTTGGTAGCGGTAGAAGGGAAGCCCGATATTCGTATCAGCGATGCAAGAAAAGTGAAATTAGTGGTAAAAAATGGGGAAATCGTGCAACATTGATGGCTTGATACTCAATGATTTTATTTGGCATACCTGCTGTCCTCGAAATACATATCATTACTAAATTTGCGAAAAACGTGTAAAAAATGTAAGTTCTTTCTAAGAAAATACGATTTTTTTTCGGAAAATTGTAGCTGAGTCCAAATCTACCCAATATTCATAACTACCCACTGTATGTCAGATAAAGCACAACTTATATTAGACGGTAAAACATTCGAATTTCCCACTATCGAAGGGTCGGAGAAAGAAAAAGCCATTGACATCAATTCACTGCGTGATTCGACGGGCTATATTACGATTGATAGTGGTTATAAAAACACCGGAGCCACCAAAAGCGCTATCACTTTTTTGGACGGAGAAGAAGGAATTTTGCGCTATCGCGGCTATTCGATCGAAGAATTGGCCGAAAAAGCAACCTTCCTTGAGGTAGCCTATTTGTTGATTTATGGCGAATTACCAACGAAAGCTCAATACGATGAGTTTGAAAATAAGATTCGTCGCCACACAATGGTGAACGAAGACATGCGCAAGATTTTCGAAGGCTTCCCGGTCAATGCGCACCCTATGGGAGTTTTGTCGTCGTTGGTAAGTGCTATGAGTGCTTTTTATCCTGACTCTTACGACGAAAAAGCTCCCGACGGTACAGAAACTCATATCATTCGTTTGTTGGCAAAATTGCCTACGATTGCTACCTGGTCTTTCAAAAAATCGCAGGGACATCCGGTCAACTATCCTAAAAACGAACTGGATTATTGTTCCAACTTCCTGCACATGATGTTTGCGCTGCCGGTAGAAGAATACAAAGTGGATCCAGTGGTCTCTAAAGCTTTGAATAAATTACTTATTCTTCACGCTGACCACGAGCAAAACTGCTCTACGTCGACGGTACGTTTGGTAGGTTCTTCAAAAGCCAATATTTATTCGTCGATTTCAGCGGGTGTTTGTGCTTTGTGGGGACCCCTTCACGGCGGAGCCAACCAGGAAGTAATCGAAATGTTGGAAGACATCAAAGCAGATGGCGGCGATGTAGCGAAATACGTGGATATGGCCAAAAATGCAAAAACCAGCGGTTTCCGTTTGTTTGGGTTTGGTCACCGGGTCTATAAAAACTTTGACCCACGCGCCAAAATCATTAAAATAGCGGCGGATGAAGTATTGGCGAAATTGGGCGTTAACGACCCCGTTTTAGAAATTGCCAAAGGATTGGAAGAAGCCGCATTGCACGATCCTTACTTTGTAAGCCGCCGTTTATATCCAAACGTAGACTTCTATTCGGGAATCATCTACCGTGCATTGGGTATCCCAACCAACATGTTTACGGTGATGTTTGCCATTGGCCGTTTGCCGGGCTGGATTGCGCAATGGAAGGAAATGCGCGAAAACAAAGAGCCCATCGGTCGCCCTCGCCAAATTTACACGGGGGCTACGCTTCGGGCTTTTGTACCAATGGACGAAAGATAATTTTTATACGAATTACCAAGCAGCAAGGGCGTCGAGAATTTCTCGACGCCCTTTTTATAGAGGGGGATAGCGCGAGCGTCCCGCTTGTGCTAAATATTAGAAGGCCTCTGGCCGAATAGACAGAGCCTCATTCCATCTTGAATCAAAGTACCTTATTGTTAGGTGGGCCATAGGTTTTGTTTAAACAGCTATACTAAAATGATTGATGATGCACTGATTAGCTCTTACATTTATTGTAACCATAAGGCATATTTACACTTAAATTATCCACATGAGGCTAATGAAACTAATTTTCATAAATTAGAAGTGCAAATAAAAGAAGATATATATCAAAGATATGCTAAACAAAATTCTGTAAATAACATTCAAAGGGCTGATATTCAACTGTTAAAACCTGCATCTAAGCATCAAGTAGTACTAAATCCTTTCTTTAAAACCGACGAGTTCTTTTTGAATTTTTACTCTTTATCGCAGGATAAAAACCTCTTTATCCCTTATGACATTACTATTTTTGAAAACCCAACTAAAGAAGAAAAATTAATTAGCTGCTTCAAGGCTTTTATTCTTAAAGTTCAAAATAAAAGTAAAATAACTGAAGTAAGCTTCATCAAAAATAGTAGCCTAAAAATTAGCAAAGTAAAACTCACTTCTTTTTCGAAAGATTATCAAAAGATTCTGCAAGATTTGAAAGGCTTAATTCAAGATAAATTAATTACAAAACCATCTATTAAACCTCATTGCCAAATCTGTCAATTTCAGAATTATTGTAAAAAACAGCTTATTGAAAAAGAAGATTTATCGCTTTTGAGCGGATTACGTGTTAAAGAAGTTTTAAAAAAACAAGAGAAGGGAATATTTTCTATTACACAACTTGCTTATACTTTTAGCCCTAAAAGAAAACTTTATTCAAAGAAAAAATTTCTGCCCGAATTAAAAGCACTGGCAGTAAGAGATAAGAAAACATATATTATTAAACCACCTGAATTTAAGCCAAAGAAAATTGAAATATTTTTGGATATTGAGGGGATACCTGATAGTAAAAGCTACTATTTGATAGGTGTTATTGTCAAGGAAAAAGATCACATATACTCATATACTTTCTGGAAAGATAGCAACTCAAATCTCATATTTCAACAATTTTTAGACTTAATTGCCACGTTTGAAGATTTTAACGTTTATCATTACGGTACTTACGAAATTACAGCATTAAGAGCTCAAAGCCCCATATTTCAAGGTACTCCCTACCAAATTATTTTAGAGAAGCTTTTACTCAATTGCGTCAATATTTTGGATGAATTCCTTGTAAGAGTATATCCCCCTACATTTACTAATTCACTCAAAGACGTATCTGCCTTTCTCGGCTTTGAGTGGACTGAGCCTGATATAAATGGCTATAAAAGTATTTTTTGGCGTAAATATTGGGGAATAACAAATGACTTAGTGGTAAAAGAGAAACTCATTCGCTATAACTTAGAGGATTGTCAGGCATTGTTAATGGTTAAAAATTGGTTGAATTCGCTTACGGATGGCAACAAATCAAATGAAAATGTTAGCCAAGTAGCTGATATTAAAAAGCAAAGCCTTTTTAAATTTGGAGATACAGGTTATATCGTTCCTGAATTTAAAGAAATAAATAATTATGCCTACTTCAATTATCAGCGTGATAAAATTTATTTAAAGACAAATAAGAAAATTAAAAAGACATCTCAAAAAAACTTAAAAGTAAAGAGTGCTATTCCAAATCAAAAAATTTATGCAATTAAACCTGAAAATTGCCCAAGTTGTGGTTATCACAAACTATACAAACAAAGGAAAAATGTATTTAGAAAGGTTTTTGACCTTAAATTTGGAGAGAACAGTGTCAAAAAATGGATAATATTTTATGAACAGGAACGCTTAATGTGTGTTTCTTGCAAAAAAACATTTGTAAAGAATCCTATTCAAAGCATCGCAAAATATGGTTGGAATCTAAAAATATGGTGCATCAATCAAACTGTTTCGTACAACATTAGTACTAATAATGTTGTGAAATCGTTAGACGAGCAATTCGGCATTAAATTGGCTAATGCTAAAATATCTAATTTTAAGTCATTTTTGGCTGATTTTTATAAAAATACTACAGAAAAAATAAAACACATGATTCTTACAGGTGGCCTGTTACAAGTAGATGAAAGCCAAGTAGAGGTAAGAGACATAAAAGGCAAGTGTTATGTATGGGTTTTCACAACAATTGACAGTGTATATTATCTTTTTAAAGAGGATAGAGAGGCTGATTTTTTAAAAGAAATGCTTAAAGATTTTAAAGGGGTATTAATATCGGATTTTTACGCAGGATATGATGCGCTTGAGTGTTCTCAGCAAAAATGTTTGGTACACCTTATGCGAGATTTGAATGATGATTTAATCAAAAATCCTTTTAATACAGAATATCAATTAATTGTAAATGATTTTGCTGCTCTTTTAAAGAATATTACCGATACTATAAATACTTATGGTTTAAAAAAAAGGAACCTGAATAAGCATAAAAAAGATGTTTTGAAATATTTTGAAAAAATATTTGCTCAAAAATTTGAAACTGAAATCGCATTGTTTTATCAGAAAAAATTCAAAAAATACAGAGATAAATTATTTACGTTTCTTGACTATGATGGTGTACCATGGAATAATAACAATGCCGAAGTAGCTATTAAACCTTTTGCAATCCACCGCAATAATTTGAATGGAGTGCATACTAAAAAAGGGATTGAAGAATATCTTGTTTTATTAAGCATTCAACAAACCTGTAAGTACCGAAATTTAAGTTTTTGGGAATTTCTAAAGTCAAAGAAGACGGAGTTATAGCGATTTCTGATAGCGTGAGTGTCCCCACTCATCTATCAAAAAGGCCTCCGGCCAATCGGCCGGAGGCCTTCTAATAACAGGAACGAGGCAGAGCCTCGCCCCATCGTTCTATTTACTCATTTTCTTGCTTTTGCTCGAAGCAGTTGGTTGTGCAGCTTTCGAGTTCATCTCCATGTAATCCACTACCAAATGACTCAGGGATTTTACGCCCAAGGTGAAGCCGCTTTCGTCAATGTAAAAATCAGGAGTGTGGTGCGGAGCCACGTCGTAGGGGCTTTTGCCTTTGGCCATTCCGCCCAGAAAGAAGAAAAACCCGGGGATTTTCTTTTGGAAATAGCTAAAATCTTCCGCACCCGTAGCAACCGGTGAAAGAATGACATTGTCTTTCCCCGCCAGTGCTTCCAGCGTTGGAATCATTTTATCAGTAAGCGCCGGGTCATTGATGGTTGCAGGATAACCGATTCCAATTTCCACGTCGGCTTTTGCTCCCGCACTTTCGGCAATGTGGGTAGATATTTCTTTGATACGACGGTGAACCAATGCCTGTTGGGCATCGCCAAACGTCCGGATGGTGCCAATCATTTCGAGCGATTCGGGAATGATATTGTACCGAATTCCACCGTGAATTGCCCCTACGGTCACAACGGCAGGATTTTCAGTAATGTCGACGTTGCGGCTTACGATGGTTTGCAAACCCATTACTACTTGAGACGCCGTTACAATCGGGTCAACGCCTGACCAGGGATTGGCACCGTGCGTTTGTTTACCTTTCAATTTGATGGTCAATTGGTCAACGGCCGCCATGGTAGCACCCGGACGGTAGCGGATTTTTCCCACTTCAGTTTGAGAATTGATGTGTAATCCAAAAATGGCATCCACTTTGGGATTTTCCAGCGCACCTTCTTCAATCATTCGGTTAGCGCCAAAGGTTTGTCCGTTATAAACTCCTTCTTCGGCAGGTTGGAAAATAAGTTTTACTGAGCCCGCCAAATCTTTTTGCATAGACGCCAAAACTTCGGCTACGCCCATCAGAATAGCCACGTGGCTATCGTGACCGCAAGCATGCATGACACCCGTTTTTTGGTTGTTAAATTCCGTCTCAACCTTCGATTTGAAAGGTATATCTACGCGCTCGGTCACGGGCAAGCCGTCCATATCTGCCCGTAAAGCCACCACCGGTCCCGGTTTGCCACCTTTCAATACCGCTACCACTCCCGTAACCGCCACTTTTTCTCTGACTTCATACCCCAACTTGCGCAGGTGGTCTGCCACAATTTTGGCGGTTCTGACCTCCTGATTGCCCAATTCGGGATGCTCGTGAAAATCGCGTCGCCACGCAATTACTTTGCTTTCAATCGCGTCAGAAGCTTGGTTGATGACAGGTTTGAGTGCACTTTGAGCGTATCCGCCCGTGAGGCTGATGGTCAACAGTGCACCGCTTAGAATAGATTTTCTCATTGGTTTTAGTTTGTAGTTAGGAAAAATTTTAAGCAATTTATAAAAAAACGGGCTGGGATGTTCGATATTCGCGGTTCAAATTCAAAAACTGATGCAAAAACTTCTTTTTATAGATCGTGACGGAACGATTATTGCCGAACCTCCCGTTGATTTACAGGTAGATTCATTAGAAAAACTGGCCTTTTTGCCCAAAACGATTTCTAACCTTCGTCGTTTGGCCGAAGAGACTGATTATGGTTTTGTGATGGTGACCAACCAAGATGGTTTGGGAACCAATTCTTTTCCCGAAGATACTTTTTGGCCCGCTCAAAACAAGATGCTTCAAACGCTGGAAGGAGAAAATGTGCATTTTCAGGCCATTCACATTGACCGCAGCTTTCCGCACGAAAATGCGCCTACGCGTAAGCCCGGAACGGCCCTCCTGACCGACTATTTTAACGGGAATTATGACTTGGCCAACAGTTACGTCATTGGCGACCGCCTGACGGATATTCAATTAGCGGTTAATTTGGGTAGCAAAGCCATTTTTATTGCCAATGAATGGCCTACGGGCATTGCGCAGGAACTGTTGGATGCCATTACACTCGTGAGTATGGATTGGGATGTAATTTATGAACACCTGCGACTTCCTGCCCGCGTGGCTACGGTGGAACGAAACACCAAAGAAACCCAAATCAAAATTGAACTGAACCTTGACGGCAACGGGCATTCGGAAATGCATACAGGTTTGGGCTTTTTTGACCACATGCTCGACCAATTGGCTAAACATTCGGGAGCAGATTTGAAAATCCACGTAGCGGGAGATTTACACATTGACGAACATCATACCATTGAAGATACGGCGTTGGCGTTGGGTGAAGCGTATCGTAAAGCAATTGGAGATAAGCGAGGCATTAGCCGCTATGGATTTTTGTTGCCCATGGACGAAGCATTGGCACAGGTTGCGATTGACTTTTCGGGACGGCCTTGGTTAGTGTGGGAAGCTGATTTTAAGCGCGAAAAAATTGGTGAAATGCCGACAGAGATGTTTTACCACTTTTTTAAATCGTTTGCCGATACTGCTCAATGTAACCTGAACATCAAATGTGAAGGAAGCAACGAACATCACAAGATAGAAGCAATATTTAAAGGATGGGCCAAAGCCATAAAAATGGCGGTAAAGCGCGATTTGAAAGCCTTGGATGTGTTGCCTTCCACCAAAGGCGTACTATAGGAAAGCAACATAGGCGTCGTCTCGCATAAATTAGCAAAAAAATAAACCTTTTTTTGTTAGTAACCGCCTAATGCTATTACTTTTGCACTATCTTTCAATAAGAGTTTCACAAATATCAAAATAGTAACCTAATGGACTTGAGAACTATTCTTACGCTTTTATTTTATGCCGTCTTGCTTGGCACTGCTTTTTGGGTAGGAAGCCTTTTGGAACGCAACGAACGCAAATACAAAAAATATTTCAAAGAAGATTAATAGTTTACAGTCAGCTGCTTAACTATTGAAAATCGGAAAAGCGAGCCTTTGGGTGTAACCAATAGCTCGCGTTTTTTATATTCAAAAACATCTAACTTGTTAATTTATAGTTATCATGGACATCAAAGGAAGAGTGATTCAATTATTGGCCTTACAAACGGGTGAAGGCAAAAACGGTACGTGGAAGAAACAGGATTTCGTTATTGAAACCGATGGACAGTACCCCAAAAAAGTATGTATTTCGGCTTGGGGTGACAAAATCAACGAAGGCGCGTTGCAGGTAGGCAATGAAGTAAATATTTCGTTCGACGTAGAGAGCCGTGAGTACAACGGACGTTGGTACACCGATTTGAAAGCTTGGAAAATAGATACCCTCGGCGCAACAGGCAGCGAACCATCTTCTTATTCTGCTTCCGCACCAAGTTCTCGCCCGGCAAGTGTGACGGAATTGCCTTCTTCATTGCAGGCAGGAGAAGATGATAATTTGCCGTTTTAGGATTATAATTTGTCAAATTTGTCATGCTGAAAGCATCTAAACGCAAAGGAATGAATATGCTTTAGATGCCTCCGCGCGGCGGACCGTCGGCATGACAAATTTTACTGTTGCAAATCAGTAATCATCTTCAAATACACGCCATTGGTCCAGCCAAATCCATCTTGGTTGGGATGTTCTCCTCCTTGGGCTGAAATTTCATCGGTCAGTACGTTGTATTTCTCCATCATTTTGCCCGTCTTTTTGTAATATGCCTCGTTGTTGGATGTCCAGTTTTGAGCGACTTGCTGCGCTAATTCGTGAAGCTGATAATTTTTAAGTCCTTGATAGGTAATCCATTGCAAAGGTGCCCAGCCGTTGGGAGCATCCCATTGCTGCGACGTAAAGTTCAGCGTAGTTAATAAGCCATTTTTTTGCAAAAACTTGTCTTTCAGTACTTCGGCTACTTGTTGGGCTTGCTCGGCAGTACAAATGTTAAAAAATAAAGGAAAAACGGCTGCCAAGGTGTAACTGTTTTTGAGTTCATTGCTTTTCCAATCGTAGTCGAAATAGAACCCTGATGCTTCATTCCGGCAATAGTTTTGAATGGCTTTCTGTCGTTGGTTTGATTTTTCAAGAAAACGAGTTGCCTCTGCCTGATTCCCTTGCAATTGATACGCTTTTTGTAGGCTTTTTTCAAGGTTCCAAAGCAAACAATTGAGATCAACGGGTATAATATCGGTGGTGTGGATGGTCGTCATATTTTCTCCGTCCTTAAACCACCGACTGCTGAAATCCCAGCCGGATTCTGCCGCTGCCCGTACGTGACGATATACGTCTTCGGGTAATTGGTCGGTGATATGTTCAGCCAATTCTACATCTTCTTTGTAAGCTTCCGGTCGTGGCAAGGGAATATCGTCCCAATACCGATTTAAAATACTGCCGTCCGGCATTTTGACCAAATGAAAGGCTGAATGAGTCAATTGCTCTTGCCCACGCATCCAGAAAGCATACTCTTTTTCCAATTGAGGAAGATACTTTTGCCAACTATCGTCTCCTTTGATTTCAGCTAATAAACCTACCATCAAGGAAAAAAAAGGAGGTTGGGAGCGTCCTAAATAGTAGGTCCGATTTCCGTTGGGGATAAAACCAATGCGATCAATCAAGTAGGCAAAATTGTTTACCATGCTTTCCACGAGGTCAAAACGCTGTGACGCCTGGAGTCCCAACATGGTAAAGTAAGAATCCCAGTAATAGATTTCTCTAAATCGGCCGCCGGGTACTACATAAGAGTGGGGTAAAGGAATTAACGTTCCTCCGGTATCTTCGGGTTGTCGGGTTAATATATCCCATAAATCTTCAATGTGTTGACGAATGGGTTTGTTAGGATCGCTGTAATAGCCCGTAGGTTTTTCGGCGGGAAGTGTAAAATGGTCTTCCACAAAACCCTGCACATCAAAATCAGTCCGTTTTTTTTGCTTTTGGTACTCTTCCAGAATATCAGTTAGCGAGTCTTTAGCTATGGCATCCGTAAAGGTCTTAGAATCTGAAAACAGGGCGCTTTTCTGAACGTCTTGGTACAGCGATTGGAAGTTTTCTGCCAGTGCAAAATCTAATTTTTGGGCTTCGGCTAAAGTCATTGTTTTACGATAAAATAAGGGTAGAGGCGGAGTAAGGAAAACGGAGAAATGGAAAACGTTTTAGATTTATACTTCTTTCTTCTTATTCCGTTTTCCCTGTTCCACCTTTTTATACGATTTTCAATGCCCTCCCATGCCACTTATTTCGACAGAGGCATTTTTTCCCTGTAAGCGACTGAAAAAGAATAGGGCAATCATTAATATTCCAATGGGGATAATTGAAAAGTAAAAAGCAGTTTGACCTCCGTAATGTTCAAATATATAACCTGTAATGAGTGACCCCGTAGTGCCGCCTAAAGCTGAAAATATGACAATCAGCCCCGACATTAAACCGTGCTGTTTGATAGGTAATGAGCTTAAAATAAGTGAGTTGATAGCAGGATAAATGGGTGCCAAAAACAAGCCAATCATAGGAAAGATAAAGGCCGCTATAGGTGCATCTCCCCAACCTGTTACTCCGGCTGTATTTGCATTTTGAGCTAATGGTAAAGCGATGATAACTAAGCCAGCAGAAATGACCAAACATCCAATCAGTACTATTCACCAATTTAGTTTCTTTAATAAAACACCTGCCAGAAAACGCCCTAAAGCCGTGGCAATGGCTAATAAACTCGCCATTTGGATACTCAAAGCAGCAGGTAAATGAAGCACTTTATTGTTGAAGGTCGGCAGCCAACTCATGATACTTTGCTCAATCAATACGTAGGTAAAAGCACAAATTACGAATACAAGCACCAAAGGCAGGATGACGAGTCGGAACATATCAGCGAAGTCTTCCAAAATGGGCTTGGTCGTATCGGTTTTAAGAGATGATTCGTCGAGCGAAGTAGTCAGCAATAGCGCAAAGGCCACTAAAGCAATTCCTCCTAAAACATAATAGACATTAAGCCAGGCAGTCGGAGTCGAATCATCCATGAAGCCACTGAAAATAAAGTAACCCGTCAGAATCCCAATCATGAAAAATGACTCAATAAAATTCATCAGACTGATGTGTTCCTTTTTATCGGCAGTGACCAAACCAATCGTCCCGTAAACCGAAACTTTAATGAGGGCAAATCCTGCCCCGGCCACGGCAAAAAGAACTTTGGTCATCCCAAACGAGTGAATCGTAGGCATTAACAAGCAAATCAGTGCATTGAATCCCAAAGCCACCAGCATGGCATTTTTATATCCCAAACGATTGATGTATGAGGCTACCAAAAAGGATACTGCTGCAATGCTCAAATCTTTGAAAGCTTCTAAAATGGAAGCCGAAGTTTCGGAAACGCCGTAGGTACGTTGTACCTGTAAAATCACCGTTCCGACACTGTTGAGCAAAATGGCAAACACAAAGTAGTTGAGAAAGATTGAAAGTTTGACTTTCCAATAAGATTGCATCTTAGACGAGAAGGTTTAGAAGGTTGGGTATAAGGAAGGAACGCAAACCAGAAGCATGACTTAGAGAAAAATAGAAGAGAAGCGAGTCGAAACCCGCTTCTCTATCATCATAGGAAAGTGAGACAAAGCCAAGTCCAATTTTTTCATAACAAAGTTCAAGTTTAATTTGTTTAAAAAATAGACTTTTATTGTGCATTTCTTATCCTGTATTAAGTTATTTGTACCTATTTTTGCTAAAAATAGCTTAACACAGGCGATGAAAACCGAATTTGAGATAGTTCAGCCCGACGAAGGGAGTTCTTTTAAGATTATTCACAATATCGTTTTGCCCGAACTTTTCCGCTGGCAATATCACTACCATCCCGAATACGAAATTGTCTGTGTGTTGGAGGGATCGGGGCGACGGCATGTCGGTAATCACATCAGTCAATACGAAGAAGGCGACTTGGTTTTTATGGGCCCCAACCTGCCGCACTCGGGTTTCGGGCAGGAAGCCATTGGGCCGCACGAAGAAATTGTGGTTCAGCTAAAAGAGAATCTATGGGGGGAAAGTTTTTTGGAAATGCCTGAAATGAAAGCCATTAAAACGCTGTTTACCCGCTCAAGTCAGGGAGTTTGTTTCCATGGTGAAACCAAAACACGAGTTCAGCGAAGACTTAAAAAATTGCTCACTCTGTCGCCTTTTGAGCGATTAATGGAGCTGATTCAAATTCTGCATTTATTGGCAAATACCCAAGAATATAATCTGCTCAACATGGAAGGATTAAAAATAGAGTTTAATTCAAAAGACGAAGCCCGGCTTAATCGAGTTCTGAAATACGTGGAAGAAAACTATCAGAAACTCATTGATATTCAGGAAGCTGCTTCCATTGCTCACTTAGCCGTACCTTCGTTTTGTCATTATTTTAAAAAAATGATGAATTTGACTTTTACCGATTTTGTGAATCAATACCGGGTGAATCAAGCCTGTCGCCTGTTGACTACCGACAGGAGTATTACTGACGTTAGTTTTGAAAGTGGGTTTGGAAATGTGGCCTATTTTAATCGTGTTTTCAAGACCCAAAAACAACAAAGCCCTTCGGCGTACCGAAAGGCTTTGAACAAGGTTTGAGTTGAAGTAAAAGATCGGAGCGGGTCCGCCCGTGCGGTAAGAGGTACGATTACAATCAGAACCTCTTAATATCCTACCTCTTATTTCCTACTTCAAACGGCTTATCTATTTCGTTGTATAATTAGGGGCTTCTTTGGCAATGTGAATATCGTGAGGGTGGCTTTCTTTCATACCTGCCGCGCTGATACGAACAAATTGAGCCTGCTGCAAACGTTCTATGTTGGCGGCGCCGCAATAGCCCATCCCGGCTTTGAGTCCTCCTACGAGTTGATAAATAACTTCGGAAACTTTGCCTTTGTAAGGAACGCGTCCGACGATTCCTTCGGGAACGAGTTTTTTAATATCATCTTCGGCGTCCTGGAAATAACGGTCTTTTGAACCACCTTCCATTGCTTCTACGGAACCCATACCGCGATACGATTTAAAACGGCGCCCTTCGTACAAAATTTCTTCTCCCGGAGCTTCGTCGGTTCCTGCTAAAAGGGAACCAATCATCACCGTGTTCGCACCCGCTGCAATTGCCTTTACGACATCGCCCGAGTAGCGGATTCCTCCGTCTGCAATTACGGGTACACCTGTACCTTCCAGGGCTTTTGCAGCTTCATAGACTGCCGTCAATTGCGGCATCCCGATACCTGCGATAATACGCGTGGTACAGATACTGCCCGGGCCTACGCCTACTTTGACCCCATCGGCACCGGCGGCTGCCAGTGCACGAGCAGCTTCGCCCGTGGCAATGTTACCCACTAATACATCTAAATTCGGGAATTGACTTTTTACGCCTTTCAGTGCTTCTATTACTCCCAGCGAATGTCCATGTGCAGTATCAATACTGACCACATCAACACCTGCCTTAATCAGGGCTTCTACGCGACGAATCAGGTCGGGTGTGACTCCTACTGCGGCACCTGCGCGTAAACGGCCCAGAGCATCTTTACAGGAATTTGGATGGTCTTTTCGCTTGATGATGTCGCGGTACGTGACCAATCCTACCAATTTGTAATCTTTATCAACGACCGGAAGTTTTTCAATTTTGTACTCTTGCAGAATACTCTCGGCTTCTTCAAGGCTAATTCCTTCGCGGGCAGTAATGAGATTTTCTTTGGTCATAATCTCTACTACGCCTTTGTGGAGGTCTTTCTGGAAACGTAAGTCGCGGTTGGTGACAATCCCTATGAGCTTGCTGCTTTTGTCTACTACGGGAATTCCCCCGATTTTGAATTCGGACATGATGCGCAGGGCATCGCGCAGGGTGGCATCTTCGTTGAGAGTGATAGGGTCCACAATCATCCCGCTTTCCGAACGTTTCACCTTGCGGACTTGGGCCGCTTGGTCTTCAACGCTCATATTTTTATGGATGATACCGATACCTCCTTCCTGCGCCATAGCAATGGCAAGGTCAAATTCAGTCACGGTATCCATGGCAGCGGATAGCAATGGAACATTTAAACGGATGTTGCGAGTAAGTTGTGTTTGCGTGTTGGTATCGCGTGGCAGAACTTCGGAGTAGGCAGGGACGAGCAGGACGTCGTCGTAAGTGAGGGCTTCAAAAAGGAACTTGGATGTGTCTGAAAGCATAGCAAATGAACGATTCGTTATTTGCCGTGTAAAATTAGGGCAAATATTTGGGAACTGAAAATTTGGGACATTTTTAACAGAAAAATAATCTGCGCCACTCTCTATTTACATCCTCTGATTTCAACTGAAAACGTTCTTCCTTCTGATGTTTGAAAGCCCGGATTTAGCGTAATGGCTTGACTTGCGTGGTAATTGGTAGTTCCTGCGGATAGAGAAGCTTTGATGTTAATTGTTTGAGTAGCCACGTAGGTACCTGTAGCTAATATGCCTGCCGTATGGGTGAGTGTAGTTGGGCAGAGGGGAGGCGTGGGAACAATCATTGAATTGCTGTCATAGACTTTTAAACCTGGTACCGAATTGGGAAGGCAGAAAATTTTATCGGAATCAATGTAGAGGTCTAATAAATAATTGGGTAATGTTGGTAAGCAGGTGAGTGGATTGTTAGTAACTCTTAGATTCAAGAATCAAATGCAATCTACTGATTGAGTAGATTTATTGTATAAAAAAAGAGTTAGCGAGTGTGTTATTTTTGGGTATCGAATCCTAAATAACATGAGAAATTTCATCGCACGGATT
>Ga0247844_1001364_pt1 | contig 45600 bp, 40 predicted proteins | sample LaCtaG_FD_192421 | JGI IMG/M metagenome (GOLD analysis project Ga0247844, IMG submission 192421) | Freshwater microbial communities from meromictic Lake La Cruz, Castile-La Mancha, Spain - LaCruzMarch201714.5m_1 | ecosystem: Environmental > Aquatic > Freshwater > Lake | place: Spain: Castile-La... | reverse complement strand
AAATGGTGATTAATAGAGGTTTCTCTTCTCATTATGAGAATATTTTAAAATAAAAAAAACGTTTGGGGAAGGCCGAGGATGAAGATAAATTAGACTATTTTTAAAGAAGTTTCCCGACAGTCACTACCTATTCTGTATTTGATATTTTTCATGAAACCTAAGTATGGCCTTCATTCTTCCTCAATATGGGTAAAAACAAACCCTTATTATATATAACACCATTTGAAAAAAGAAGCTAATAAAAAACTTTGCCCTACACTCCAAAAAAATCGATACAAATACTTTGAATTTTTTCTTCTTTTGATTCACGAATAACAACACGACATTCTTCAATCGATTTGATTAAAATTTCTTTTATGCGAGGAACATCCGCTTGGGCCTTAACATTTTTCAAGTATTTTTTTGAGAGGTTTATAGTGAAAAATCATTGGTTGTGAGTTCGAGTTGCAAGCTGAACTTATGAAAATCCAACCTGTTTTACTATTGTATACAACTTAAGAAGAAATTTGTGGTCTGAATTTTAGTGAAAGTTAAAATACTAGCTTCATCTCTGCATTAACTCTGGATGTTTTTTAAGCATCCACTTTTTGACTTCTACTTTAAACTTTTTTGTTTCAGTAATGAGCTCTTTGCATTCTTTTTCACTGACTCCTCCTATGCGCTCATATTCAGTTTGATTTCTTTTTGAGCGGCATTTGTCAAAGTAGCGAGCAAGCGGTGCTTTTTCTTTGCCGAAGAAATAGGAAATAAATTTTAACGTGGTCATATGGTGAGGCCCAGAAGAAATTCTTAGTCCCTCACTTCGAACGAGGATAGAACAAAGTTTTAAGGCAGCGTTGTAGGCAATTCCAAAATGCCAATCAACAGAAAGGTTTGTCGCATTTTCGCTATCACTTAGATCTCTTTCAACCATCATAAAAAGGTCAGCGATTTCAGATGGAGAAGATGGCTCCTGCTTTATATCTTTAGGGTTAATTCCCTTTTCTTTTAAAAATTCGCTCAAAGTCACTATCATCACCTTTTACAAAGATTTTTTGAGTTGTTTTTAAGGAGCTTACAAAGTGCCTTTTTTCTTCGATCGCTTTTTTAAATTCAGCTTTATCATAGAGGTGATAATTAATTTCACGCCCTGACTTTTCCTGCAAATCATAAAGTAATTCACTAAGCTTTGGCGAGGAAATTTTTCCCACGCAAAAAAAATCGATATCACTTTTGGAGTTAAAGTTTCCTTTGGCGTAAGAGCCAAAAATGAAGGCAAATTCAATATCCGTGCGTTTAAAGAGCAATTCTCGAAATGCTGTTTCAATACCTGCTGTTTTTTTTATTAATTCTATCAATAAAGGACAAATTGGGTGAGTTTTATTGGCCTTGAAGTAAATTCGATTTCCATCTTTTCGGCTTTCAAGGAGATCAACCTCTTGAAGTTTTTTAAGTTCTAAATGAAGCGATTTATAATCAATCTCAGTCAGACGCTCTAGTTCACGGATGTAAAACTCTAGAAGTTCATCAGTAAATAATTTACTGATGAGTTTTGATTTTGCTTTTGAAGAAAAAAGTGCTGTTAAAATATCCATTTATTACCAGATGGTTAAAATACATCAATTGATGTTTATTATACATCAATATCCCACGATGACAAATATAAAATATTTACCCTACACTCCAAAAAAATCGATACAAATACTTTGAATTTTTTCTTCTTTTGATTCACGAATAACAACACGACATTCTTCAATCGATTTGATTAAAATTTCTTTTATGCGAGGAACATCGGCCTTTGCCATCGAAATCACACTTGAGTAATGAAGATCTTCCGAGTGATTAAAGTCAATGGCGCGAATGGCCTGCATGCGCCAATTGGTATGGTGGCGTTGGATTTGCGGAGAATCTTTGGGAAGATGGATTTTCGTGACCCCAATTTCATAGTGCGCACCCTTCTTTTGGATAAGCCCTTTTGCTTCCAAAAAAGCCACCGCTTCAAGAATTTTTTCTCGTGGCACATTCAAATGACGAATCATCGCCTGTGGTGTTTGAAATTCGGGGACTGCAACCATCATATGAAGACAAGCATACAACCAATTCGAATAATAAATTTGTTGATCAGTCGTATCGAGAGAATTTTTGATATCCAAACGATTTTTTAAATCAGAGCGCTTCTCTAAAATTTCTTTCATTTCGGCCTTAAAAAATTCTTTGAGTTCGTGACTTCCAGCACGCAAGAATTGAAGCATTAATAAAAAGTAACGGCCTTCATCGAGTGTGTGTTCAAAAAAGTGATTAAGCTTTACACCTTGTTCAAGACTAAAATTCGGATCACCATTTAAAACTTGCGAAACGAACGCAGTTTGACAGCTAAGATGTTCGGCCATTTTTAATTTGATCCCCCGCCCTTTAGAAGGAGCATTTAAAATAGACTCCTTAATATAAAGTTTGTAATCTTCATAATCATAGATCGTTTTTTTCATATTTAAACTTCCTATCTGAATTTTTTACACATCGCGTCACCTATTTATTATATTTAATCTAATCTAAAGTCAATCGTACTTCAAGCATTTTACCAGTGATTATTAATTAATCTATTAAATTTGATCATAGTATTTAATTATTTTTACCTATTGCGCAATTTTTTAATGCGTTACAACCCTTTCAACGAAAACAACGTGCTAAGATGCGCTGCCTAACGAGGAGTTTGTATGTCTTTCAAGAAATCATTTGCCATGGCCCTTATATCGGCATTCATTCTTTCTGAATCGGCCTTTGCTGTCGCAGGCACTGAATCAAGCGGCGGAGGAAACACACTTAAGGGACGACCCATTGAAAGCTATGCTATTGCTAATCTCAAAAAAGATTTCCCTCAATTTGAAACAGCAAAAATTTATCTTTTTAATCAACTCAATCAGTTCTGCCCAGATTTCACAAAAGTTTTAAAAACTAATATTGAAGAACGGACTTGGTACTTGATTCCTGCCCCATTTGAAAATCTTCCAAGCACAAATACCGGCCTCTATTTTGAAAGTCATCAAGCGGCCTACCAACTTTCATCTGAAGTCTATTTCAGCATTCCTGAACTACGAGCAATGCGAAGTGATGAAGACCGTGAAGATCTTTTTAAGCATGAAATAATTATGACGGGAATTCCCAATAAAAATCCAGAGGGCCATGCGGCCGTTCGAAAAGTAATGGGCCTCCTTAAAAACCATGAAATATGCGGCGAAGGTTTTTGTAGTGAAATAGGAAAATTAGGTTTTGGAAACTACCCTGTTAGAAAAATTGATAGTGAGAAATTAGAGGATGAACCCGTCAAAGACGAATTAAGCCAGTTAGTCTTAGAAAACTATCTAAAGCTTGCAAAGAAAAGAAAACTCACTGAAAACGCGGCCCCTATCAATAATAACATTGAAAGCATGCGTGATCTTGGATGTTATGGCCCACAACTGACAAAAATACTTCTAAAACCGATTGCCGAAGATGAATACGTCCAAAAGAGTCAATCACTTAAAAATTGGTTAAAACAAGTTACGGTGAAGAAAAAAAATCTTTGTCTCGTTTATAGCGCCGAGGGCGAAGATGGCAGTGGAGCCGGAATCTATTTTGGAATTCTCATCCCTAAAAGTGGAAAACTAAAATTTTCAGATAAAGATATCTTTTTCGTTGGGTTTGAGGACTAAGCGATCGTAGACTTCCCTTGTCGTAAAAATTCATCAGATGAATTTCATCAACTATTAAATCAAAAAAAAGTTAAGAATTAACATAAAAAACGCGAAAAGGTCCATGATAAGGGGGCGATTATGTTGATTGCAAATTTAAAAACTAAAATTTTATTTATTCTATTCATCTTTGTAGGATCATTGTTCTCATTCGAGAAAACCCAGGCCTCTGAATACATCATCCAACAAGTTGATCCAAATTTTCCTGTAGAAAAGTTGAAGGGAAAGGGAATTGAGGTTCGTACCGTTAACGATCTCTCTTCACAAGTAGAAACAACAAATGATCTTCGTAAAATTTTAAAAGAATGTGGACTTGAAAAAGAAACTTCAAGCTTTGATGCCGTTGATATCGATCAACTTTTTTTAAGGGCCAAACATTTTGATGTTGTAAAACTTCAGGAAAAATATCCTCGTTTTGAAAAAGAAAAGTTAAAAATGCTCAAGGAGAAAGTGATGAAGAATGAAGGAGGAGCAAAATGAAAAAATATACTCTTTTAATTGTGGCCCTTGTTTTTAAAATCAATCTGGCCTTCTCTGATATTTTATTCATCGACCTTAATCTCAATAATAAAGAAGTTAAGGCCGCACAAAAAGCGGCGACAGAAAGAGGCGAAAAGCTTGTCATCTATCCCGATTTAAGTTCAGAAGTAAGATCCGAAATCGAAAATCTCAAATTCCAAATACATAAAGACAAAGAAGCAAGAGGTCGTCTACGCATGACTTTTTTCAAAAAGATCTCAGCGCTCGGCATTCAAACGGACGCATGGGAAAGAACCTTAAGCTCTCTAAAAGAAAACCCTCAGCTTAATCAAGAAAAGATCAATGAACTTGAGCGTAAAATTTCTCAGCACAATGAGGAAAAAAACAAATTAAGATTAGCTAGTACGCATGATCCTCAAATTAAACAATTGAAGGAGAGAATTGATCAAGCTGATAATAAAATTGCAACAAACATAAGTAGCTATCGTGAAAAATCAAAAGACACTGTTGTTCAAGAACTTTCAAACCTTGTTAATTCAAACAATTTTTCCTCTTTCGTGATGTCTGGACATCATGCGACTAATTATTTTTCAGATTATTTGGGAAAGAATCTAAGCATGGGCGATGAGGATTTTAAAAAAATATTTTCTAATGCCGAAAAAAACAAAGAAATGAAATCAGTGCACTTATGGGGATGCTACGCCAACACCCCTCAAAGTATTGCAAAATGGAAAGCTCTTTTTCCAAATCTTCTTTATACTTCAGGGTGGAGTGCCAGTGCCCCCAAAGAAGATAAAGCTATTGATACTGATTTTCTTTATCGGACACTTGTGAAGATGAAAAATGTTGAAGAAAACGCGACGATGGAAAATACTCTTAACTTTTTTCAGAGCGTGCCTCAGATTACAGCAGCAAATGCAAGCTATAGTCAAAAAGATTGTTACGTTGAAGTAAATCATGGGCAAATTAAAACCCTCAACCTCGTCGATAGTACTTGTCCTCCAGCAGCGCTTGAAGCGTTCTTAAAATCTCTCAACGAAATAAATAATTATGCCATGATTAAAGATGGATACGACGATGTTCCGAATGATTCTCCGAACACGATTTTAAGAAGATACATTGCCAATATTCGAGGACAAAGTAAGGCCTGCATTCAAACAATATCTGCCAATCATAGTGATTTGGCAAAATATCTCAATCCAACTTATCCCTTTTTGACTCATAATAAAGACAAAGTAAGGCCAAATTTTTTTAGTGTCTTTGCAGAAGAAACAAAAGCCGTTTGGGACACTATCAATAGTGGCCAAGGCGAAGGTGATAAGGAGCTAAAAAAACTGAATTTAAAATGTGATATTACAGCAAATCGAAAAGAACTTAGTCTCTGCGTAGGTCAGCTCAATAAATATGCAAATTCATCTGCAAATTCGAAACTCCTCTATGCTTATGCTGAAATACTCGAGGCCATCTGCCTAGACTTTCCAACTAATCCAATGATGAGCGAAAATATAAACTGGTTTGAAGTCGATAAAATGACAAAAGAACACTTAACGGCAGACGAAAAAGGGTATCCTTTATATCGCAATTTACAAGAGGCCATGTCTAGTTCTTCACCAGTGCAAACACCATCATCGCCACAAGAACCAGCGAAAAAACCTAAAGGTTTTTTTAAAAAGCTTAAAGATAAATTATTAAAAGGGAATGGTTCTCAGACATCATGATGTCTAAGAAAATTATAGTTATAATTAATTAATAACTAAAGTAATAAACCCGAGAAGGTCCATGACAAGGGGGCGATTATGTTGATTGCAAATTTAAAAACTAAAATTTTATTTATTTTTTTCATCCTTATAGGATCATTATTCTCATTCGAGAAAACCCAGGCCTCTGAATACATCATCCAACAAGTTGATCCAAATTTTCCTGTAGAAAAGTTGAAGGGAAAGGGAATCGAGATACGCACCGTTAACGATCTCTCTTCACAAGTAGAAACAACAAATGATCTTCGTAAAATTTTAAAAGAATGTGGACTTGAAAAAGAAACTACAAGTTTCGATGCTGTTGATATCGATCAACTTTTTTTAAGGGCCAAGCATTTTGATGTTGTAAAACTTCAGGAAAAATATCCTCGATTTGAAAAAGAAAAGTTAAAAATGCTCAAGGAGAAAGTGATGAAGAATGAAGGAGGGGCAAAATGAAAAAATATACTCTTTTAATTGTGGCCCTTGTTTTTAAAATCAACCTGGCCTTCTCTGATATTTTATTCATCGATCTTAATCTCAATAATAAAGAAGTTAAGGCCGCACAAAAAGCGGCGACAGAAAGAGGCGAAAAACTTGTCGTCTATCCCGATTTAAGTTCAGAAGTAAGATCCGAAATCGAAAATCTCAAATTCCAAATACATAAAGACAAAGAAGCAAAAAAACGTCTCGGCGTTGTTTTTTCAAAAAAGATACAATTGATCTATGATCAAGTGAGCCAATTATTACGAACCGTAGACTCTCTAAATGCCGAGACTGATCAGGGAAAGATCAATGAACTCAATCGTAAAATTGCTTTGGAAAATGAGAAAATAAATATATTAATATCAGCGCGTGACGCTGATCCTCAAATTAAACAGTTGCAGGAGAGAATTGATCAAGCTCATGTTAAAATAGAAGCAAATGTAAGTAGCTATCGTGAAAAATCACATACAGCTATTAATCAAGAACTTTCAAACCTCGTTAATTCAAACAATTTCTCCTCTTTTGTAATTTCGGGGCATCATGCGACTGATTATTTTTCAGACTATTTGGGACCGGATTTTATCCTGAACGATATGGATTTTGAGAAAATATTTTCAAACGCCGAAAAAAACAAAGAAATGAAATCAGTGCACTTATGGGGATGCTACGCCAACACCCCTCAAAGTATTGCAAAATGGAAAGCTCTTTTTCCAAATCTTCTTTATACTTCAGGGTGGAATGCCAGCGCCCCCAAAGAAGATAAAGCGATTGATACTGATTTTCTTTATCGGACACTTGTGAAGATGAAAAATGTTGAAGAAAATGCGACAATGGAAAATACTCTTAACTTTTTTCAGAGCGTACCTCAAATCACAGCAGCTAATGCAAGCTATAGTCAAAAAGATTGTTACGTTGAAGTAAACAAGGGTTCAATTAAAACTCTCAACCTCGATAGTACTTGTCCTGCAGCAGCGCTTGAGGAATTCATGAAATCGCTCAATGTAATAAGGAATTATGCCATGATTAAAGATGGATACGACGATGTTCCGTGTATTGGGCCATATAAAAGTGAGAGGCCTGGGCCACGTAAAAGTGAGAAGGTCCGATGACTAAATTCTAAGACCGCCTATCCTGTAGAATAGAGTTTTTATCAACTTTATTTCAAGGATGAAAAGGTGCTTAGAATGGACATCGTAAGTCAAATCAAAAAACATCACAAAAAAACAAACAGTGTTAATGCTGCTGCTAAAAAAGGTCAGTGTTCTTGGGCAACAGCAAAAAAATTAATAAACTCTAGTGAAAAAGATCTCGCAAAAAGAGGACATCGAAAAAAAGAATCCAAATTAATAAACGACGACGTTATTGAAGCTATTGGAAAAATTTTCAAAGAGGAAAAAGAAAAACAAGTTCCAAAGAAGCAACGATATAAAGCTCCGGCCATTTTAAAAAGATTAAAATCTGAAGGAATTTACCACGGATCATTAAGGCATTTAAAAAGAACTGTTGCAAAAATTCGCAAGGATTATAACTACGAAGATCACTCTTTTAAATCTTTTCTCGATCTCAATTTTGAGAATGGAAAATATATTCAAATCGATCATGGCGAAGTTGAAGTCGAACTTAACGGGGTTCGAGGTAAGGGATACTTATTTGTGGCCTGTGTTCCCGGCGCTGTCCTTAGATTTTGTCAGGTGTATTTAACAAAAGCATCTGAGGCATGGGGTGCCTTTCACGAAGATTGCTTTCATATCTTTAATGGAGTTTTCCCTTTTTGTATCTATGATAATGATTCGGTTATTTTTAACTCAAGGACTCAGAAACCAACTCAGTTTTTAAACGATCTTGAAAGTCATTATGGTTTTGAAGCAATCTTTTGCAATAAGGCCTCTGGTTGGGAAAAAGGTGCTGTTGAAAATGCTGTAGGATATTGTCGACGTAATTTTCTGCCAGGAATTGCTCGTTTTGATTCGATATACAGCTTGAATTACTATTTAAAAAAATGCTGTCACGAAGACCGGCAAGAACTTCATTACAAATATAAAATTGAGAAAACGAGTTTATATAACAATTTTAAAAATAATCTTCTCCCCTTGCCAGAAAAAAAATGCTGGGAGAAATGCGAGTTTTTAAAAGTAAGTTCATTGCAAACAGTAAGACACGATGGATATCAGTATTCCGTTCCGGAAAAGTATGTCGGAGCAACGATTAAGGCATTCATTTCCGTCAGTGAAATTAAACTTTTTTTTGAAAGTGAAATGATTTACGAACATCAACGTTTTTATTTTGAAAAGATTGATGCTCTTATTTTTGAACACTATCTTGATCAATTATCGAGGAAGCCTGGTGCCTATAAATTTGCAAAAGTTGTTCAGAACACACCTCTCACACCGGAACTTGAAGATATAAAAAAACGTTTAGAGATTCGTTGTACTGAGAAAGAGGCCACTAAAGAGTTTATTCAAATTCTCTTGCTAAAAAGAGCAACAGATCCTGAACTATTCAATCAGGCAGTTAAAATGTCGATCTCTTTTGGAGGAATCACCTCTACTGCGATTAGCTTGATCATTAAACAGCTCGAAATTCAAGAGACAATAGAAGACTGCCCACAGGAACTTTTACCCGAAAAACTGATGATTCATAAGTCAGGAGATATTGACTTAAAAATTTATCAACAACTTTTACCAGAAGGAGGATTTGAATGAAAGAGGCCTTAACGAAACTTAAAATGCCGGGCGCACTCGATGTTCTTGATGCTTGTCTTAAGCAAAAAATGGACAATCATACATTTGGAAAAACGGTCTTGGAGGCAGAAATTCTTGAAAAAGAAAAGCGTGCCTCAAGACGAAGAATTAAAAACGCAAGCTTCTCCTACGAGAGGGAGTGGGAGCAAATTGATCCAAAAAGAAATCCCAAAATTCCTTACGCCGAGATTAAAAAACTTTCCGATGGTGCTTTTATCAAAGAAAGAAAAAATATTTGTCTTATGGGAAGTATTGGTTCAGGAAAAACCCACTCCCTGATTAGCATTGGACGAGATATTTGTAGAAAGCAACATAGTGTTTTGTTTTTTACTGCTGCAAATCTTGTTATTAAACTCGAAGAGAGTAAAAGTGAAAATAAACTGAGTCGCTTAATGGAAAAACTTAAAAAAGTTGATTTTTTAATTATCGATGAGCTTGGCTTTGTCCCTTTCTCTGACAATGGCGCTCGCCTTCTTTTTGATGTCTTTGCGACACGCTACCAAGTGGCACCGATCGCAATATCGACGAATTTAAGCTTTGAAAAGTGGACGCAGGTCTTTGGTAGCATTGAACTCACCGCCGCGCTTATAGACCGTTTTACGCACAATTGTGAGATCTTTCTCTTTGATGGCCCATCTAATCGTCTGGCCGATGCCAAAAAGAAAAAAGAAGGGGGAGGGAAATGATTCACTGGAAAAACGCTTGCGAGTCAGATGAAGTTTTAAAACTGGCAATTGGAAACCTTTTTAAAAAGAATCCTGAAATAATAAATTTATTTTTTAATCAAACACAACCTCGGCTTATCTGCTCTCCTGAGGAAATTAAAGAAATGGCCAGAGGTTTTGGAAGTGGTGACGATTTATTGATTCGCATTGCTTTAGACGTCTGGTCAGAAGAAGGTGGCATTCACTTCAATGAGATTTATCAAAAGTTAGATGAACATCGTTTTGTTGAAGTCATAAATGTTCTAAAATTTTTACGCGAACAAAAATAAAAATGTTGTAAGAAAAAAAGTTGAGTGATAGGTTTCGAAACGAAACGATCAACTAGCGGTCTTAGAGTTGATTTGGCCTCTCACTTTTACGTGGCCCGCACCTCTCACTTTTATATGGCCCAATACAGATGTTCCGACTGATTCTCCGAACACAAGCTTAAGGGATTACATTGCCAATATTCGAGGACAAAGTAAGGCCTGCATTCAAGTGGTAAGTTTAGATTATGGTGATTTTGCAAAGTATCTCAATCCAACTTATCCCTTTTTGACTCATAATAAAGACAAAGTAAGGCCTAATTTTTTTAGTGTCTTTAAAGAAGAAACAAAAGCCGTTTGGGACACTATCAATAGTGGTCAGGGCGAAGGTGACAAGAAGCTAAAAAAACTGAATTTAAAATGTGATGTTACAGCAAATCGAAAAGAACTTAATCTCTGCTTAAATCAAATCGAAAGATATGCATATACATCTGCAAACCCCAAACTCCTCTCTGCCTATGCGGAATTACTAAGAGCCTATTGTCTGGATTTCCCCCCAACTTTCACAATTAGCGAAAATATAAACTGGTTTGAAGTTGATAAAATGACAAAAGAACACTTAAGTGCGGCCGAAAAAGATAATCCTTCATATCGTAATTTACAAGAGGCCATGTCTAGTCCTGCGCCCGGACAAACACCATCATCGCCACAAGAACCAGCGAAAAAACCTAAAGGTTTTTTTAAAAAGCTTAAAGATAAATTATTAAAAGGGAATGGTTCTCAGACATCATGATGTCTGGTGACTCATATAAACTTTTAGAAAATTAATAAGGTTATTAATTTTCATCATATAAATTAATAACTTTAACCTATCGCGAAAAATCGTTTCAAATTATAAAGACTCAACACAACAAAGTGCCCAGCACTTAACACTAAGGAGTCTCTATGTTTTTGAAAAGATTAATTATTACAGTAGTTTCAGGATTTTTAATGTCTCTTACTTTGGCCCATGCTCAGGAGCCAGTCGTGAGTGAATTAAGTCAAAAAGTTTTCGCCCAATACTCAAAACTTGCGAAAGAAGGAAAACTTTCAAAAGACACTACCCCCATCCTAGAGGACGGAAAAGGTCTCGTTGATCAAGGTTGCTACTCGCTCAAAGAAAGTGCTTCTGTCGGAAAAGAACTTCAATCTGAATTTGTTAAAGCTCCAAAACATTACAAGTCATGGGCAAAACGCGCGGCAACTGGGGCGTATAATGTTTGTGTCGTCTTTACAAGTGAAGATGAGGATGGAAGCGGTGCTGGTGTTTATTATGGTATTCTTATTCCTTCTCAAGGGAAAGTTGAATTTAAAAATAAAGACATCGTAGGTATTGGCTTTGAAGATTAATTTTCTTAGCGAATCAGCAAATAAAAAAATGAACGGCAAAAAAGTAAAATATCTTTTTTGCCGTTTTGAATTTTAAAGTTGATTTGTGAGGCGCATTTCTTGCGGATAAGGCGACATGTAGTAAGACTCTTCAATATACTGATCGGGTGCCTTGCGGAAATGGTGTTTGAGTAATGTGATCGGTACGATGAGCGGAATTTCGCCACTACGATAGCGCTCGATAATTTCGCACAACTCGGCCTTATCATCGCTCTCTAATTCTTTTTTTAAATAACCTTGAATGTGTTGCAAAACATTGACGTGACTGCCACGCGTGGCGACGCTTTTTAGAAGAGGCATGAGCTGATTGATATATTGCTCGGCAATGTCTGGCAGATTCTCTTTTGTTAGACTTGCTAGCAATTGTCCTAATTCGCGGTAATCCCCGTGACTCATAATAATAAGTTTATGACGAGCGTGAAAACGCATCAGTTCTTTAGCGCTCAGGCCTTCTGCCAGAAGATTTTTAAAGCGATGCAAGACATAAACCCGCTGGATGAAATTCTCGCGAAGCCCTGGATCACCTAAGCGACCTTCTTCCTCCACCGGCAACAAAGGATTATTTTTTAAAAGTAGCTCTGTATAAAGTCCCACACCTTCTTTCGATGGCAGTCCATTACTAAAAACTTTTACACGTTCCATGCCACAACTTGGCGAATCTTTTTTTACGATATAGCCACATAAATTTTTCTGTAATGGTGAAACAGTGTGAGCGTAATTTTGCAAAGCTTCCGTGACATCGAGATCAGGATTTTTCACGCCCATGCAGCGAATCGCATTATCAACTTTAACGAGATGAATGCTAGGGCGTGGAATACCTAAGCCAATCGCTACTTCGGGGCAAAAGGGATGAAAATCAAAAAATTCGGCGAGCGTCCCCATAATGTAAGAATCTCGCTTATGGCCGCCATCAAAACGCACGTTTTCGCCGATTAAACAACTACTAATACCAATGGGGATTTTGTTCATAGAGAGTACCTTTCCTTTCATTAGACAGCACTTTAATCTGCTCATTTAGCAATGTACAGGGCATTTCAAAGTGGACAATTATTCATGGACAGTGATCGCTGTTCTAGGGCAAGATTGCCTTTTGATTCAAGTTAAAAATTAAAATTCTAACTTTTAAAAAATTTAATCAAATTTGGAACTATGGAAAAAAAAACTAAAATATTTTTTGATGGAAATTGTGTTCTTTGTGATTGGGAGATTTCGCACTACCAGCGAGTTGCCCCAGAGCTCTTTGAACTCTTAGATATCAGTGATCCTACTTTTGATGCTACTAAATATGGTTTTTCTCCTGAGGCCCTGAGTATCGATATGCACGTTTTAACTCCTCAGGGAGAACTCAAGATCGGCGTTGATGCTTTCGCTCATATATGGAGCAGAATCCCAAAGTTTCGTAAGCTCGAAAAACTTATTCGTTTGCCTGTCATTTATTCTTTGATCAAACTTGCTTATAAAGTATTTACTAAAGTACGGCCTTATTTACCCAAGATATCGGCCATTTGGTTTATAACTTTTATTACGAATCTTTGAAGGATGTGCCTCCCTCCCTTGATTACATAACTCAATTATGATTACATAAGATGGCAACAGAAGAGGGATTACAAAAAACCCTCTTTTTACAAATACTTAGATTAGTGCTGTGTTTTAACGGGAGGTGATACAGTGGAAAATCTCGATCCAAAATATCTAACTGCTGAAACTCTTAGTATTGAATATAAAGATGATAATTACGACAACTTTAGCGATCATAAAATCATTGAAAGTGCTGTCGCAATGGCAAATTCTAGTGGTGGAAAAATATTTGTAGGAGTTACTGATAAAGGTGAAGTGAAAGGTTCCAAAAGATTGACCACTCAGTATTGGAAATCGGTTCAATCAATTGAAGCAATTATACTTCAAAACACAAGACCAAATTTAATGACTCTAAGTAGAGAATTGCTTTATGGGCAACTCCGTGTTGTTTGCATTGAAGTTCCTATTGCAAGCACAACGGTAGGAACAACTTCTGGAAAATATTTAAAAAGAAGAATGAATTCAAACGGAAAACCAGAGAATGTACCAATGCAGGCGGAAGAAATAGCACGCGGAGTATCCACAGTTGGGGCCACTGATTTTTCTGCCAACCATCTTCTTGGTTGCAGTATTGATGAGCTAGATTTAGGTCTTGTGGAAGAGACTTCAAAAAAATTACTCAAACAATTTCAAATGACCAGAGATGAAAAAGAAATAGCATTTTTCAGTCAATCTCCAGAAAATATTTTGAGAGGACTTGGGATGCTTAATCACAAACAGGAGCCAAACATTGGTGCCATTCTTTTATTTGGGAAAACTGAAGCTATCCGAAACAGGCTGCCACAGGCATTTGTTCAGTATCAAGTTTTTAGCAATAGAGGTGAGCTTTTAAAAAATGAGCGTTACACTGAGCCGATGGCACGCCTCATCCCCTTACTCTTAGCATTACCTGAATTTAATCAGAATTCAGATGAGTTTACTTACAAAGGAACTAGCGTTGTTATTCCTGAATATACTTCAGAAGCGATACGAGAGGCGATTGCAAATGCGCTAGTACACAGAGATTATACATTTCCTAATTCAATCCAAATTCAAGTTTTTAGTCATGAACTTGTTGTAGTAAGTCCTGGAGGGTTTCCTCAAGGAGTTAGCATCGAGAGATTATTATCAGTTCCTCCGTCACCAAGAAACAGAAGGCTTGCTGAAGCGCTTTACAGATTAAAATTTGTTGAAAGCTCTGGGAGAGGAATTGATTTCATTTATTTTGGACAAGCGAAATATGGAAGGCCAGCTCCAGATTTTGAAGGATCAACTAGTGACAATGTTTCGCTGAGACTCGTTGGGGGAAAGGCCAATTTAGATTTTTGCAAACTAGTTTTGACGTTAAATCATGACCTGAGCATTAATGAAATGCTTTTATTAAACTCAATGTTTTTAAATAGAGATCTTACTCTTCTTGAGGCAAGCAAAACGATTCAAATTCATGAATCCCAAACAAAAGAAATACTCATGAATATGCATCGCAATGGTTTAGTTGAACTCATTAAGGATGGTGAAGAAAAATACTTCTTAAAAGGGAGTATAGGCCCTCTTGCACGTAAGGCCATTGTACCAAAAAGGTTGTCGAGCTCAGAAAAAAAGAAATTTTCTGAACTCATTATGGCCGCTTTAAAAAGGCGTAAAAGTTTATCAAAATCATCCTTGGCCGATTCAGTGGGACTATCAGAATCTCAGTGTTATCGACTCATAAGAGAATTGGCAAAGAAAGGAAAACTTAAGCACACTTCAGACAAGAAATGGGTATTAATTTAAAACAATATTACTTCAAATCAAACCAATTCACCCCTATTCCAATGTTCACAGTCAAAGGAACTTTAAGCGCAACGACATTTTCCATTTTTTCTTGCACTAAATTTTTGATTTGTTCTAATTCATTTTCTTCGACTTCAAAGATGAGTTCATCGTGAACTTGTAAAAGCATTTTTGATTTTAGTTTAAGTTTTTTCATTTCTTTATCGATAGAAATCATCGCAAGTTTGAGAATGTCGGCAGCTGTCCCTTGAATCGGAGTATTAATAGCGATTCGTTCTGCCGCGGATTTAATATTGCGATTTTGAGAGCGAATATCAGGAATAAAACGCTTACGCCCGTGCAATGTTTCAGTGTAGGCCTTGATCTCTGCTTTTTCTTTAAGCGTATCAAGAAAACTTTTCACGTGAGAAAATCTTTCAAAATAACGAGTGATATATTCTTTGGCCTGATTTCGTCCAATGCCAAGAGTTCCCGCAAGGCCAAATGAAGACTGGCCATACATAAGTCCAAAGTTCACCGTCTTTGCCATATTTCTTTCTTCACGGGTAATTTGCGCAAGAGGTGTTCCTGATAATTCGGCCGCGGTCTGAGCGTGAATATCTTCGTTGTTATGAAATGCTTTAAGCATAATGGGATCTTCAGAAAAATGAGCAAGAAGGCGAAGTTCAATTTGAGAGTAGTCGGCCGAAAGAAGAAGTTTTCCCGGACTTGCGACAAAGCCTTTACGAATTCTTCTTCCATTTTCTGTTCGCACAGGAATATTTTGAAGGTTGGGGTGCTCAGAAGAAAGACGCCCTGTGGTTGTCACTGTTTGATTAAAAGTCGTATGAATTCTTTTCGTATCACCGTGAACCAGAGTTGGAAGAACTTGAACATAAGTTGAACTAAGTTTTTCAAGTTCGCGATACTGTAAAATCATTTGAGGAATAGGAGAAAGTTGTAGTGAAACTAATTCCTCTAAAACTTCAGAGTCAGTCGAATAACCCGTTTTCGTTTTTTTAATCACAGGAAGTTTAAGTTTTTCAAAAAGAAGTTCTCCAACTTGTTTCGGCGATTTGAGATTAAGAGTCTGGCCAGAAACTTCTTCAACTTCTTTTTCAATACGCCTTAGAATTTCTGAAAATTCTTTATCCAAAGTGGCAAAGAAAGAAGGATTAATCATAATGCCGTTTTTTTCCATTTCGGCAAGGATTGAGACGAGGGGCAAATCAATTTCTTCATAAATACTGACGAGGTTTTTTTCTAATAAATCCTTTTTTAATTTCGTGGCCAAATCCCAAAGAAGAATACTTCGTTCAGCTGGATGTTCAGGACTATCCCCTTCGTAGCGTTTAAAAAGTTCAGACAATTCATGAGTCCAAGAACTGTCTGTTAAATAATGCATAAGTAAGGTATCTGAAAAATGACAACGTATTTCTATTTTAGAAGCAAACGCCCAGGCCAAAAGTTTTTTTGATTGGTGAATAAAAATTTCTTGATTTTCATGAGTAAGAAGGCGAGAAAAAATTTCTTTAATGATTGATGGATCTTCGTAATAATGAGCTTCCCCTTTTCCATTATAAAGGCCAAGACCTTTTATCTCAGCGGCATCCCAAAGAATATCTATGCTTAAAATTGTCGCTTTAAGCATTTCTTCATCAAGAGAAGTCATGGACACAAAAGGGAGATTTCTATCTGTTTTAGGAGGAGGAAAACCTAGTCCCCCCTGAACATTCATTTCAAAACTTTGATTATTGACTTCCGCTTGACTCTCTAGATAGGAAAGCTCTTCAATATTTTTAAGAGCGGCCTTAAGTCCTAAACGTTTTAAAAATTCGATTAAATCAGGATGAGCTTGAAAAATATATTTAAGATTTTCGACAGAAGTCCCCAATGGTAAATCTGTTTTTATTTCGATAAGGCTCTTTGAAAGATGAGCATCTGCCACGTGATTAATAAGCGCTTCTTTTGCTTTTTTGTTGGTCACTTTTTCTGCATTTTTTAAACATTCTTCAAGTGTGCCATACTCGGCCAATAATTTTGCGGCCCCTTTTTCACCAATGCCACGCACACCGGGAATATTATCTGAGCTATCACCAAGAAGAGAAAGATAGTCAACAATCTGATCAGGTCTTACACCCATTTTTTCAAAAACATCGTTTGGCCCGTAAATTTTTTCTTTCATCGTATCGAGAATTTTGACCTTGTCGTCTACAAATTGCATAAGATCTTTATCGGAAGAGACAATAAAAACTTCTTCAAAAAAATCTTTCCACTGAACGACAGCACTTCCAATAACGTCGTCTGCTTCATAATTTTCAAGAGTCAAACTTGGAATTTGCATTTTTTCCATGAGTTCTTCAATGAGTTTAAATTGGGGCTTCAATTCTTCGGGGGGCTCAGAGCGATTGGCCTTGTATTCAGGATAAATTTCTAAGCGAAAAGTTTTTCGTCCTGAATCGCGGGCCAAAAAAATATGACTAGGCCTTTCTTTTGAAAGAAGTTTCATAAGCATACTAAGAACTCCATGAACAGCGTTCACGGGAGTTCCATCTGGTGCGTGTAAGGGGCGAATCGCGTAGAAGGATCGGAAAATAAAACTACTAATATCGACAATAATAAGTTTTTTGTTTTTCATAAGACAACTTCAAAAAGGGTGAATAGACGTTGGCCCGATCATCTTCAATCAAGAAGCATTCGTCAATTATGAATTGCTCGGACTTGTGAAGGAGTCGATGCAATAACGGAAGTATCGGCCATGACATCGCCGACTCGATGACCAGATTCTAAGTGGAAAATAAAATAAATTTCAACAGCGCAAAGAACGCTTCCAATGAGAAAAGTGAAAATCCATCCCCACATAGGGATAATGGCGAAAATAAGGGGGACGCTCAAGGGAAGATTTCGAATAACGGACTGTTTAAAAGTACAAGGCGAACCATCAATCATCGAGACGACTGAAAATCCCATGAACTTTTTCCCGACAGATTGACCGTTTTGAAAAGCATCACAAAGACAAATATAAGTCATCGATAAAAAAATCCCAACAGGATAAGCGACCAATGCTAAAATAATTACAATAAATAAATCAATGGCCTTGGCCAAAATTCTGGCCAAAGTTGCGACTTTGATCGCGGATTTTAAAAGATATTTTCTATCCATAACCATATCTTCTTATCTTATCTTGTCTTTTAAGGGCGTTAAAGATTATTTTTATTAATATTATTGCCCCTTGCGACACTTATTTCAAAGCTATACAAAAAGAGTATAGCGCTTTAAAATAGCGTCTGACTAATTTTTGATGAAGGAGTTCCCATGAGTTCTGCAATGAAAGTCTCTGAAGATAATTTTGATGCTGAAGTTTTAAAATCAAATGAGCCTGTGCTTGTTGATTTTTGGGCCGAATGGTGTGGCCCTTGTCGTTCACTTGCCCCTATCTTGGATGAAGTCGCAAAAGAGCTAGGCACAAAAGCAAAAGTTGTGAAAGTCAATGTCGATGAAAATCCTAACATTGCCCAAGAATACGGAATTCGCGGTATCCCTACGATGATCTTCTTTAAAGGTGGTCATGCTGCAAAAACTCTTGTTGGTCTACAGTCAAAAGTTGAAATTGTTAAAACTTTAAATGAACTTGCCAAGTAATGAGCGCGCAAAATATTCTGGCCTCCTTTAAAGAGGCCAGAGACGTTCTCGATCATTTTTTAAGTGAAGAATCTAATGCCCAAATAATTGATGACATTATAAAAGTGATGTCTGAGTCCCTTAAAAACGGTGGTAAGATTCTAAGTTGTGGCAATGGTGGTTCGATGTGCGATGCCATGCATTTTGCTGAAGAACTCACAGGCCGCTTTAAAAAAGATCGCCCAGCTCTTGGGGCCATTGCTTTATCTGATCCTGCCCATATGAGCTGTGTCGCTAATGACTTTGGTTACGATCATATTTTTTCGAGGCAAGTTGAAGGACTTGGTCGGGCCGGCGATATTTTTCTCGGTATCTCTACAAGCGGCAATTCATCCAACATCATCAAGGCAACACAATCAGCTAAAGAACGAGGGATTAAAACAATTGCTCTTCTTGGAAAAGATGGTGGGCAACTTAAAAATTTAGTCGATTTTTCACTCGTTGTTGAAAGTGGTTCTACTGCGCGAATCCAAGAAATCCATATCAAAATTATCCACATTTTGATCGAAGGAATTGAACGCAAGCTTTTTCCTCAACTCTATTAAAAAATAAATTGTAAGCGGCAATAACTACCCTCACTAAAAAATTCTCTTTTTCTATCTTTTGGCATTAAAATAGAGTCATCTATCTATTGAAAATAGAAACAAGGAGTGTTGCTTCCATGGAAACACAGGGATCAATGTTAAAAAGCATAGCGAACTTCATTATTATGGGTGGCCCTCCAATGTGGCTAATCCTTGTCATCTTCACTATAGGTTTAGCGATTTGTATTGAACGCTTTATGAAGCTGACAAAAAAATATGATACTGATGGGCCTTCCTTTATGAATGAACTTCAGCGCTATATTCTTTCAAATGATATTCAAGGCGCGATTAGAGTTTGTTCAGGCACGACAGCGCTTCTTCCAAAAGTTTTAAAAAGCGGACTTAAGCGTGCGAATCAAAAACCAGAGCAAATACAAAATGCGCTTGATGCAACGGCTTTAGAGGTTATTCCAAGAGTGGAAATGCGTTTGCCTTATATAAGCTTGATTGCCAATATCTCTACCCTCGTGGGACTTGTTGGCACAATTATGGGGCTTATTGAATCGTTTGGCTCCATTGCAGCGGCCGATCCTGCACAGAGATCAGAACTTCTTGCAAAAGGTTTAGCTCTTGGAATGAACGCAACTTTAGCGGGACTAGTGTGTGCTATTATTATGATGGTCATCCATTCTTTTTTATCAGCAAAGGCCGATAAAATCATTAATGAGATTGATGAATATTCTGTAAAGCTCATGGACATCCTAAGCGTTAAAGAAGAAAAAGACGCCTAATTCTCGAAGAAGGATAAAACGTGTTTAGACTTCCTAGTCGAATGAAAAAAACTCGCGAAGAACCTTGGATCAACATCGTCCCCCTGCTCGATGCGATCTTTGTGTTTCTCTTTTTTTTGATGTTCTCAACGGCGTTTGTTCACTTTTATGAAGTGCCAAGTGTGGCCCCTATTGCTTCTGATAGTGAGCCACCTCCAGACGCCAAACCATTAGCACTCACTTTAAGAATTCTTGAAGATGGAATTGAAGTGTATACAGGAATACCAGCTTCATTACAAAAAAAAATCGGTGTGCTCAAACCTGAAACTTATAATTTAGAAGAACTTCATCAATATCTTCTTCAAATTAAAAAAGATCACGCTGGTGAAAAAACAATCATCTTAAACCCAGAAGTTGATCTTACTTACGCAAAGCTTGTTGAAATTATCGATAGCGTTCGAATTCTTAAAAAAACTGATCCCGAAATTTTTAGCAAAGACAAAGATGGCATCGATATAAAAGTTAATACATTTTTCACTGATGTCCTTTTTGGAAATATTCAAAGTTAGGTGAACATGCGTAGATCTATACAAAGTCAGTCACGCAAGAAAAAAAGAAAAATAATGAAGCTTAATCTAGCGGCCATGCTAGATATTATGATTATCCTTCTTTTCTTTTTAATCAAAAACTACAGCGCTACAGGAAACGTTGTTCGCATCCCCAAAGATGTTAATTTGCCTCTGTCTGAATCAGAAAATAATAATACAACAGGTGTTCATGTCCAAGTGTCTGCCACCAAGATCTGGGTTGATGACTCCACAGTTCTTGACGTCAACACAGCTACCAATAAATCTTACGATCAAGATGGCTTAAGAATTATTTCTCTTTATGATGAGCTTGTCAAAAAAAGAGAAACCATTATGCAAATTCAAAAATCTACTGATGGTTCAACAGAACAATTTTCAGGAAATGTAAATCTCGTCATTGATGAATCCATCAAATATAGTTATATCAAAAAAATCTTGCACACCTGCGCCGAAGCTGGCTTTATAAAATATAAACTTGTCGTAAAAGAGCGCTTTAATAAATTAGAATAGATTGGTATTTTAAGAGAATGCCCAAGCCTTAAATCTACATGCCTTCATTATAATTCGTAAATGGATAAATAACACCTAATTGACATTGCCCTGATAGAATTTTTTCCCGGTATTTTAGATATGGATGTGGGTCATCGTCAGCTCTTATTTTTTCAGTCGTAAACTTTCGAAATAAATTTAGCATTTCCAAATATAATGATTCATCATCCGACTTTAGGGCCTCTTTAAAATCTTTCATAACTAAATAGGCAATATAATCTGAACGCGTTTCTCGATATTGCACTCTTGCATAATCAAGATCACTTTTACCGGAAGAATAGCAATGATAGAATGGCAATAATATTTTATTTTCAAAATACTCAATTTCGTCTCGGGTTGGCCGGTAAAGTTCTTCATACTTTAGGCGACTGAAGTAACCTGCACTATGACCTAATTCATGTGCTAAAATGCCAATAATTGAAAAAACACTTAATAAATTATTTTTTATCTTGGCAAAAAACTCGGGCTGAACAAACATGGTTTGAGTATACTGATCAACATATCCAAAATAACCGAAACTAGCATTGCTCGTTGTGTAAAACGAATAACCTTGTTGAAAATACCGTAAGTAAGCTTGTCCCAATTCATTATTTTTTGAATCTGTATTATTGATAACTCTGACATTTTTTCCATTGATTAGCGCTGTTTTAAAAAATGGCTTTAAATAGTTTAAATCTGGCCAAAACAGTTCTGTTGATTTGACAACTTCGTAAAAGTTTATTTGAGCTGACCACTTTGTATCAATCTTTGGCGTAACTTTTTCTAAAATATTGTTCTGAATAAGTTTAAAATAAGTAAACAATCTGTCTTTTCTTTCTTGCGTAAAGACTTTTTCTATTAATTCTTGTTGAACCTCTTCTATTAAAAACAATTTATTAATTTCAGAAGAAAGGTATAAATGCAAATCTGTTACATCATTGTAATTTTCATCTTCTTCTAAATTTCGATCCAAGACCTCTTTATATTTTTTCCCCAAAGACTTCGAGAATTGAAAATACTTTTCGGAAGTTGGATTAGTATAAGAATTTTCAAGTTGTTTTTTTTCTATACTTGTTAGTTTTTTTGAAAATAATTTGGAATTCAAATGCTCAACAATTGATGTGTTGTAATATTTAAAAGCAGCTTTATTTAAAATGGATCGTATCAAAACATCTCCATTATATGGGCGCAAGTCCTCGACAGATGAGTAGTTTCGTGGATTTGAAGAAGTTATTGAATATTTTTGAATTTCTAATAAGCTCGTTTCAAATTGAGAATCTGCCGTTTTTTGATTTACAACATGTGAACAACCAAACATCAGCGTACAAATGAGTAAAGAGGTTATAGCTAATTTCATCATTTTCTCCACTGCATAGGTATCGGCTGTTTTATTAACAAACTTGATGGGGCCATGTTTATAAACTTTGCCCATCAATACTGCCAAAATGAAGTTTCAATTTCTTAGCTACTTACGATTCGGTTGAAAATTCATAGGCTGACGAACACCCACTGTTCCTCCTGTTGATGGCTCTGGAAATTTTATTCCCTTTAAAACACTTAGAACACATCCTCGGACTTGAGCAGGCATGGCCCCACTTGCATCATCAGCACCTGCTTTCGAGACTGCTCCAGAAGCGCCAATAACAAAATCTAAAATGATCACACCATTAAAAGATTCTGACGACTTATCTAAAACACTTTGATAGCAATTTCTAAACATCGGCAAATGTTCCATCAAAATTCGACGAATAATATCTGGGTCCATTCCCCCCATGACGACAGTGGATGCAGGTACGCCTACAATAGAAATTCCTGCTTTATTAACTAAACCTTGGACTCCTTGGGCCGCGTCTAATTTTCCAGCAGACGAGCCATAAATACTTCCGACCTGACCTGTAACTTTTGCTCTCTCCATTTTTGCAGATTCACCAGGAGTCACAACACTTCCAGTATTCAAACTGTCACCCGATCCGCTTGTCATAGAATTAACTGTTTTTGCATTTTTTGTTCCTCCCCCTCGAGTAAGGAGAGAGGAAACTGTGCTCGAAAAATCTGTTGTTGCTTTATAAGTATCAACATGACCTTGGGCCGCTGGAGAAACTGGTGCAGCTTTTATGGCAGCAGCTTTTTTACTTTCGTTCGTCACAAATACTTTTTCATTTTTAGGGCCTTTTTGAGGTTCGGCCTTTTTCGGTGTTTCTGGTTTTTTAGTTGTCATCGCAGGCGCCTTTTCATCAGGCTTTGCGACATGAACTTGTTGAGGAGATTTTTGAACTTTAGATGGGTCAGCACCTTTGGTTTTTTCAATGGGAGGCTTTTTAGCAATAAAAACTTTCTTTCTCTCTTTTTGTAAAATGCGGACAATTCTCTCGGGAGCTTGCTCTTTTTTTTCTTCTTCAGTTTGAGGCCCTATCCAAGCTATCAGAGCTCCAAAAAGAAGTAAGGCCGATAGCGCAAGAAGTATATATTTTTTAAGCTCTTTATCCCTTCTAAAAAATGGTGCAGGTTTTACATGCGGAGGAGCTTCCGTTTTACGAATAAAGATTTGCAAATCATCGTGCGAAAATCGCACAATATCATTTTCGCCGAGTTGAATATTGCTATTTCCCTTTGAATGATTTCCACCTTGATCACAAATCGTGAATGTTTCATAACCTTGCATCCTATGAACTAAAACATTGTAACCACTTATTGTAATCAAAGGCGCCCTGTCGCGTGCCCCTAAGTAGGAGTATTCAATTTCTAAATCCTGAGCATCGCTTCCCACTAAAAAATAAGTCCCATCAACAGAGGGAATATAGTCAACGGAAAAAACTTTATCTTTAAAAATAATAATAACTTCTGCCGAAAATTGGTAAATACCATAGGTGAAAATTGGATAAATGGTATCGGCATCTTCAAAAATATATTCGCAATAATCTGCTTTCGGGTCTTTTGCCAAAGGATGTTGGTTTCTTTGTGGAATGCGTGGTTTTGAAATCTTCACAACAGGGGGAGGCTTTTTAAAAATCTCTTTATGAATTGGAGCTTTAAAAACTTCATCTTCTTTTTTTAAAGGGACTTCTTCAATTAAAGGAGGAAGAAGTAATGGGTCGAGCATATCAAGAGGTGGAGGAACTATATCTTTTTTTTCGAGTTCCTTGAAAAGACAACTATAGCTATCAGCGAAGCAAATCTTGTCACCGATTTTTCCTTCTCCAACAACAATCTTTTTTCCATTAATTGTTGTTCCATTTTTACTATTCATATCAAAAAGTTTAAATCCATTCTGATGAATTTCTAAAACAGCATGAATAGCTGAGATATAACGATACGGTAAAACAATATCGCAATTTTCTGATGTTCCTATCAGAAAACGCTTTTTCTTTAAAAGAATCGCTTTACCAAAAGCACTGTCGGTAGGGAGTAATTCGTAACACTTTACATCTTCAGTTGTTTGGACTTCCACTTTCAACATCCTTGCGAAAGTTATCGCACTCTTTCAAGTGCTTTTTTTATTTCTGGGTCAAAATTTTTCCTGTATGGCAATTTGTTTTCAAAATCCTTTTGTGACCTTGCTGACACCGTAATGTCTCCCAAGGCAGCTCCAGGGTCTCCCTGCACATCAAGATTTTCAAAGTCAAATTCCTGATGCTTTACATATTTGTAAGTCACATTATTATCACCTGTTTTAGTTCCTATAACATCTTTTGAAGATGATGACTTTTTCTTTTCTGCACAAAAAATAGCAGACGTAAAAAGAAGAAGGAAACATAAAATGAATAATTTATTCATAATCACATCCCAATAAAAGTTGCGACACGCTGATAATAGGTTCTTAGATTACCAAGTTCATTCGCATCGACTTTTTTATAGACGGCCTGTGCTTGGGGCACTTGTCCTGCCAATTTTAAAGCAACAGCATAGTTTAAACCGACATGAGGATGGACACCCGAGGTTGAATCTATCTGACTGTAATACGCAATTGAATTTTTCATATCCCCTTTAAGAAGATAAACATTTCCTAGGCCTGCCAAAACATCCTGATCACCAGATTTTTGTTTTAATAGGCCCATGAACATTTTTTGCGCGTCATCAGCTAGACCGTATTTCAAATAAAGTTGTGCCAAGTTAAAAATGGGTGTTGCTGAAAATGAATTAATTTCAATGGCCTTTTTAAACGCTAAAAGCGCTTTTTGCTCTTTACCCTGCTTTAAATAGATCACACCAATATTGTTAATCGCAGGAGCATAACTTCCATTTACGTCTCTCGCCTTATTATAAAAGAGCAAAGCTTTTCGATAATTTCTTTGCAAGAAATAACAACTTCCCACTTGATTCCAGTAACTCGGATGAGATTTATATTGAAAGTAGATGGCGTCAAATAATTTAAATGCTTCATCAAAACGATTCTGATAGCAAAGGCCAATACCTTTTGAAATAGGATCAGGCCCTAATGAAACTTGTTCAAGCTTTTTAGGAGGAAGACGAGCAATCGATTCTTTTCGAAGAGAATCAGGCTCATTTAAATCTGCTGTAAATTGATCTTGATATTCCTCATATTTAATTTCTTTGGGAGGAATAAAATCGGAGTTTTTAATATAAGCATATTCATCGTCAATTAATTTTTGATCAATCTTTTTATTTTCATTTGTCGAGGTTGATGAACATGAGGCAAGAAAAATGAGAGTAAAAAATGCAAATAATTTCATCGCCGTCCTCCACGATCCATCAAGATTCCGCCAGAACGATACTCATATTCTGGCCTAAAATCAGAAATACCTTGCATAAGAATCTCATTATTATGGGATGAAAGAATCTTATTCGTTTCTATTTGCTTTTTGGCCTCGCCTAAAAACTCATCAGCTTTATCAAGCAAAGGAGTATAAATTTTTTCCATACTTTTTTTAAACGAACTTATATATTCAACACTCTTATCCGGTGGCGTAAAGTTTTTTATAAGATTCGCTGTTTTTTTATAATTTTCAATTAAGAGGTGATAAGACTGAACTATCCCTACCCCGGATCCAATATTTAAAATATCTAAAGTTTTCGATGTTAAGTTATCAAGTTGAAAAAATTTTTGTTTTAAACGTTCATTATATGTTTTTTCAGGAAAAGCTAGGACAATAGAATCAAGACGCTGAACTTCTTTTTCAATTTCTTCTAAGCGAACAAGAGCAATCGCGTCTAAAGAAAGTAAAGGTATATCCATTTTTTGACTGAGACTATTTTGATAAAGCTTCATCATCCGATTTTTAACTTGTGCTGTTTTATCATTTTTGCCACTTGCTTCATAAACGGAAGATAATTTATCAAGATGCCTAATAAGCTCAGGCCAAGTCTTGGAGTTATTTTCTAACTGATTAATCTGATCTTCATAAGAATTCCAACGCTCAGACTCTGCCAAAGACTCAAGGACATCAAGTTGTACTTCGGTCATGATAGTAGAAGAAATATTACATCGTGAGGCGTTTTTTATTATCTCTCGCGCCTCTTCGATGCGCCCTTCTGCTAATTGCAGCACGATGGCATTTCTTAAAAAGATCTCTTTGTTTTTTGAATTTTGAAGGCAGATTTTTTTTAAAATAATTTCATCAAGAAAAGCAGATTCTTTAAAATGCCTTCTATTATAAAGCTCAGCGGTCACAAGAAGAAATGAACTTTCATATTTTAAAATATCATCTTCATTCATAAAGGCCAATGCACGTTCGGCCCATAAATAAGTTTTTTCCATATCACCTAATTGATAAAAAAGTGTCATGATATTATACGACGCATTTTTTTTAGCATCAGGCGTATTGTCTTTATCTTTATAAATCTCCACGTAGAGTTTTAAAGCTTTGCTCTTGTCACCTTTTGTATTTAAAGTTTCGACATTATCAAATTGCATAGAAAGCATTAATAGTCGTATTTTTTTAGCAACAGGTGCGCTCACGTAAATTTCACGATTATTAATTCTTGCGACCCATTTTTTGAGATTGGCCTTATCATTTTTTTCTTTGTAATGATCAATGAGACGTGCCAGCATGGCCTCTTGCTTATCAACAGACTCTGGAAAACTTTGTTTAAAATTCATCAACGTTTTTTCAGCGCTTTCAATCTCTTTTTTATCAATTTGTGCATTAAAAAGTCTTTGATAAATGGTGAAAGATTTTTGACTGCGAGGATTAAGCCTAAGATAATCACTATAGGCTTGAACAAGATATTTCGCTTCATTTTCTTTGGTGATTTCTTTTTGCCCTAAAGCCGCCATTAACCCCGTCATAGATAGTTCGGCAGTTTTTTTGTCTCTGGCCTTAGAGGCCAAATCTTGTGCTTGATCATAAAGTGGTAGGGCTTCGTTATATTTTAAAGCTGCATAAAAAGTTTCCGCAGCATGAAAATAATGTTCATGTGCCTTTTGAGGTTCAAGCTGAGCAAGAATTTTAAAATAGGACACGGCCAAATTGGCCTTATTAGACTTCATTTCAGGTTGTTTATCATAAGTTTTTGCAACGATCTGCTGCTGAAGTAACGCCGACATTTTTAAGGCCTGCAATTTTAGCTCATCTAATTCATCGTCGCTTAGTTGTTTTTTTAGTGCGGAAGAAACTAAATTTTCGCAATTTTTTAAGTGCAATTCTGTTTTTCCATATTTTTCATAAATCAAAAGTAATTCTAAATTAATTTTAATAAACATTTTTGGATCAGGCGAAATTTTTAGGGCCTCGGCCAATAACGTTTCAGCTATCGTAAATTTTCCAAAACCAAGTAAATTTTTAGCGACCCTGTACAAACTCGCGGAAGCATCTCCACCGATCGTCTTATAAAACTCTACTGCTTTTTGAGGTTGCCCAGCAGAGGCATAAAAATAGGCGAGATCCTTCGTTGCATTGTAACTCATATCAACAAATTTTTTATCTTTACTCGCTTCAAAAACTCCTTTCATAATAGCAATGGCCTCATCAAATTTTTCTTCACGAAAGTAGCTCCAAGCTAAGTTATAAGCATCCTTAGTCCACCATTTGTCCTTATCCCCCTTAAGAGCGGCAGCATAAAGCGGAATAGCTTTCTCATACTGCCCCTTTAAATAGAGCATCTCGGCCAAAGCAATTTTTGATCTTTTGCTAGCTTGACTTCCTTCACTTGCCCCCTTAACTGCCAACTCAAAATATTTAAAGGCCTTCGCATTATCTTGAAACTCTTTCGCATTGTAGGCCAGGATATAATAAACATCAGACTTATCTTTAAATTGGGGAAATTTTTCTAAAATGTGATGTCCTATCTTTTGTGCCTGAGAGTAAAAGCGATTTGAATTTGAAAAAAAACTTCCCTTATCTATGCCCGAACGATTCTTTGTTTCAGTGGCCATAAATTTGGCCAATTCTATTTCTTTTACAATCCTTGCTTTATCCAAATACCCTTCCGCCATTCGAAGAAGAAGTTGTGGATCATTTCCTCTTTTCATTTTATTAAGTCGAACAATTTCTTTTAACTCCTCATCAACAATTGAGGCGAGCTCATTGCGACGACTTTCAGCACTACTTTGCGCACGAGCAAATGTAGAAAAAACAAAAAGTGCAATAAGAATAAAAATAAAAAAAGATGAACGACTCATTTGTGACACTCCGATTTTAACGCAAAAGCATAATCGCCTAACTCATCGGCCCAAAACTCTCCGTTAAAACCCCAAAAATATTGTTTATCATTTCTTCGTAAATATTTTATATCGCCTCTGACTCTATCAGTAGTGGTTTCATTGGCCAAAATTTCAGATTTTCTTTTATTAAGAACTTCAAGTTTAATGTAACTCATTCCTTCAAAGGCCTTCAGTAATTGGGCCTGATAATTTAGCAATCCTTTCCGCGTATAGGCCCCTATCATGTCTCGATGAAACAAAAGTGTTTTATTCAGATTTTCAGTTACAAAACGGCGAAAATCGGGTTGGCGCAATTTATGTATTATCGCAACTTCTTCTTTTCCTTTTTCTAAAGTCTGCCACAACTCCATAAAAGTGGGATCTCGCAAAACATTTCTCAAAATAACACTGCTTAAATTATTGGCCTCGAGATGACTATTCACCATAGTGCTTGCCAAGTTATAATAGAATCGATAATCATTTCCATTTTTATCAATAAAACGACTCAATTCTTCGACTGGATTTTCAAATTTTGCGTAAAAATCATCGACAACTTTTTTAGAATCCCCCCAAAGACAGAGTTCCTTATAAGTAAGTGCACGGAGAATATCGACTTCAGGATTAAACATCCAAGTCAAAATGGGAGCCTTATAAGTCACAAGTTTTCCTAGAACACGATTATAATCTTTTGTATAAAAGGAGGCCCATGCTTCTTCAAAAAGAATTTCAGGCCATACATAAGATGTTTTAGAAAGATCCAAATAACCTAGAATGGCACTTTCGTAATTTTGAGCGGCAAAATCTGATCGAGGAATTCCCACCAAACAATAATCACGTACAATTGTTAATTGTCGTATACGATGAGCGTCTTTAATTTTCCCTAATGAGGATTCAGCGACATCGATACAATTTTTATAAACCTTGTTGGCCTCTTCATATTTTTTTAGTAAAGTCAAAAGACTGGCCTCAAGCAAAAGAGCAAAGGGTTTAACTGGGTGTTTTTGTCCTATTGATTCCCCCAACTCCTGTAACGCTTCATTGTAACGGCCTACTCTAAAAAGTTTTTTTGCAACTATATAGCGAAGTGTTGGCGCCTTCACCCTCGATAAAATATTAATTGGCATTTCTTCAAATGTACGCACTCCCGTATAGGGGACAATTTCATCAATCAATTCATCTAAATCCGAAGATTTAATTTTGGGCGCAGAAGTTAAATATTCTTTTACAAAAATAAGTGCAGACGTATACAGTTTATCTGCAACAAGTTCATCGGCAATTTTTAAATAGTTTTGTACATTATTTGATTTTTCATAAAGCTGAGCGGCCTTCTCTACTGAGGCATAAGAGTTGGAAGCAAATGAGAAGATAAAAGCAAAAAAAAGTAAACGCTTCATAGTGACTCCTAGAAATTTACACCCAGCGAGAGAGTCATGTCGTAATTATTATACCATGCTTTACTTTTATCTGCGTCGTTCACCTTCGCACGAATTGCTTGGTAATGAAGTCCAGTTAAATCCCAGCGCACATGAATCATTTGAGTATAATAAAACTTAAGAGCAGTTCCCCACAAAATTCCATCATGAGTTTCCGTTTTAACAATATTACTTGTCCCTCCAGAAATAACCTCATCACGATTATTGGTTTCTTTAATTTGTCCATAACCCGCTCCGAGCATCCAATCAACATACAAGATACTATTGAACGTGTTAACCTTCGCGTAGAAAGGAGACCAAAGAATCATCCCCCCCATATAATTATTGGTAATGCGACGAAATGGATTTGTACCTGCTCCACCAGGATTACGAACGGCCTGAGCAGTTTCATTTTCTTTTCCACTATTTTTCGCATACACAAATTCAAATCCCCAATCTTCAACGATAAAATATCCTGCCCGCCCCTGAATCGAATAGGCATCAACAAAAGGGCCAGAAAGTGTTTTTCCATAGCCGGCCATCACATGAAATTTACCAACTTTTCGATATTTTCTATTTTGAAGAACGTAGACTTCTTTATCAGGATCAAGCCAGGAAAAATTATAAGTACTCTGCTCACTCGCAAAAGCTTTTTGCGAAGAGAAGGTCGTAATAAAATAAATGGCCAAAAGTGCTAAGAGGTATGTTTGTTTCATAATCGCATCCTGCGTTTGTTTAAAAAATCCGTTTTGCAATTTATAAATTATACCTCATGATTTTATCATGGCCACGACTTACGGCAACTAAGGTCTGCAAAGAATTGAAAAAGAACAATGAGGACAGTGATCTAAGTTTTCTTGAGTTAAATGGACAAGTTTTTTTATGACGGGAAAAATAGAGTCTTGAATTTCATTAAAATTCTTTTGCTCAACTATTATTTTTTCTTCATCTACATAAGCGAGAACAAATGACATCTGTTTAAACACAATGTCGGTCCGATGCTGTCTGTATTTTTCAAACAAGGCATACCCGTAACAATAAACCTGAAACCAGTATGACTTTTCTTTTTCCAAATGACGCTTCCCTGTCTTAAAATCCCATACGGAAAATTCTTCCTCTTGTGTTGTAATAACTAAATCGGGTGTCCCTGAAATCATAAAGCCAAACAAAGAAAACTTAAGGGCCTCTTCCGAATAAAACTCGCCTTTGTTTGGAAATTGTTCTTTTAACCAAAGAAGCATTTTACTTTCATGACTACTTAACTTTTCGATGGCCTCATTTTTAATCATCTGAGAAATCAGCTGATGAAGATGACTCCCTCGCTTCATAGAAGAAACTGGGCCTTCTTCTAGCGATGATTCCTCCAGAATATCTTTTTCATTATTTTGAAACTGCCTTGATTTTCCAATTAAGCTTAATTCATCATCAGAAAAACGACAGATATTTTTCAAATAAAACTTACGAGGACAATCACAAATTGTCGCCAAACGTGTCACCGAAAGTTCACCACTGATGACAAAATTTAAATCACAACTTAAAGAAGGAAGTGTTAATCCTAGATTGTCATAATGAAAAAGAGGTCTCGAGTTCGCTACTTTATTTTTATCTCGCGCTTCAAAAGAAAAACTTATATGTTCGCAATTCTTTAGAAATATTTGATGAATGTCCGGTTTTAAAAATAAAGTTTCATCTTCAAATTTTCTCAACCCATTTATCCAATCCATTTTATGCGCAGAAAGTCCACTACCATCATAAAAAATGTCAGCATAATAAAGAGCTTTTTTTGCACGTGTAGCCGCAACGTAAAAAAGGCGTTTAGATTCTGAGAAATTTTTTCTCACAGTTACTAATTTCTCAAGAATAAACTCAAGTGACTTGTAAGGAGTTTTTTGCGTAACATCGCCCTTCCATTTAAAGCTGCCTGGAAATTTCCCTACATAGGCGTCGTCATGTTGGGTTCGATGATTCGCATGAATTCCTGCGAGAAGGACATGATCGAACTCAAGCCCTTTCGAAGCATGAACGGTCATAATCAGAATCTTTTGACAATTGCCCCCATTCTTAAAATCAAGAGAATATGATTTTTCACTTTCTCTTAAAAGCGTGACAATGCTCTCCACACTTTCTTTTGCCACTTGGCAAAGAATATCAACAAGTGCCAAATTGTTTTCAAAATTTGAATTAGAAAGCCCCATCGTCGCTAACAATTTTCGGTAAGATGTCGCTATCCCAAAAAGATTTATATCATCATAAAATCTAGCTAAATCATCTTTCCATGTTGAGCGTAAACCAAATCCCATCAAGTCAAAGTGAGATTGTATCATCAATTGTAGGCCATCAAAAGCAAGCAAAAATGCTTCTTTATCTTTTTTGTTCAAAAGATTTTCCATCAGCAAAATAAATACTGATAAGAGAGGATCTTCACTGAGAGGAACTTTCATTTGGGCAGAAAAAGAAAGATCTTCTTTTAAAAGCAGTGACACGAGATTGCCTGCGGGAGCTAGTTTTTTGTAAAGAATGCAGATATTATCATCAGGGTTATTCTTTTTAATATTTTTAATTTTATTAAAAAGAACACTCGCTTCTATTTGTGCCAATTCGGAAGATTTAATTTTGACTTTCGAAGGAGGATCTTTGATTTCAAGATCTGTTTTTATTTTACAAACAATTCCTTCATCGATGCTAAGATTCATTGGCACAACTTGTTTTTCAACAAACACAGAAAGTCCATCTCGCCCTTCAAAATCTTGACCTCTTGCAAGTATGTCCGTAAAAAGTTCATTATTAAAATGAATAACAGAAGATGAAGATCTATAATTATTTTTTAAAGATAATAAATGCGGAATTTCTTTTTGGCATTGTTTGAAAACCCCTAATTCTCCTCCACGAAATCCATAAATCGCTTGTTTAATATCACCTACGACAAAAAGTCGTCGAAGATCATTTTCTAAAATAAGTTGAACAATCTCGTATTGCCCTGGGGAGGTATCTTGAAATTCGTCAATAACAAAATAACGATAATCTTTGCCCACTCGCAAGCGAGTTTCTGATCTTTGTAAACCACACAAAACATAATACTCAAGATCTGAAAAAGTAAATCCCGGATAACGCCGATAATGCTCCTCACAGTAATCAAATAAATCTTTTAAAAGTTTTGGCCACAAACTAAAAACTTTGTCTTTATTGGCCAAAAAAGCTAACAAATCATCTTCATTATTTTTTAAAAAATCTCGAAAATCTTTGAGGGTTTCAAGGTAATCAGCAAGCGAACCAAGCTCTTCTTTTTTTCGAAACTGTGGTGAGCGAATTTTAGCAAAAGTCAAATAGGCTTCGATATTCTTCGCATCATTTATCGGTGAATGAAGACAAAGATTTTGAAAGTTTTTTAAATATTCTTTTTGTTTGTCATTGAGAAGCCCATTGACACTTTCAAGTGAAAAGGAAGGTGTAAAAAGTTCTGTCCAATTACTAAGATCAATGAGTTCGCTCCAAAACTTATCCCACTTATTAAGATGTGTTGAATCAAAAATTTTCCATGCACTACGAAGTTCACATGAATTAAAAATTGATTTAAGCGCTTCCAAAATCGAATCAGAATTCGCAAGTAGAATATCAATAAACTCCCGCCCCTTCTTTTTTTCGGACTCAAACCATTCGCGCATCAAGGTATTAAGGCGTTGCGCTGATTCGATTTCACTAATAATAACGGGATTTGGTTCAAGCTCGGGAAAATATCCGCCTCCTAGAAGTTTAAAACAAAACCCATGAATAGTGCTTACAGTGAGTGAAGGTAAGGCCTCCTGAACTAAAATCCAAAAACGCGAATGAGGGGCACTATCAATTTGAAGTTGCACTCTCCCTTTCATACGAAGTAAGAGTTCGCCGGCCGCTTTTTTGGTAAAAGTCATAAAAACAAGGCCCGCTAAATAACTTCGAATTTGACGGAGAAGAAGATCATCATTATTTTTTATTTCCTGCGCTTGTTTATCAAAAAAGACTTGAAGCAAGTACAGCAAATGTTCAACAAGAACAAATGTTTTTCCCGAGCCAGCACCAGCGCTGAGAAGAACTCCTCCACTATGCTCTATGGCCAGTTTTTGTTCTTGATTGGGAGTTTTCATAATAAAGAGACTCCTCTCGTACAAATATTAAGAAGATTACAAAAAGTACAAACATCCTTATTTAAAGGATTTGCCAAATATGTTTCATCATGCAAAATCGCCTTTAAAATATTTTCTTCTTTCTTGCAAAAAGCACTGAGGTCTGGAAAAAACTGAACAAGTTTTTTTCCCTCGAGAAAATCGAGTTGCCTTAAGGTCATCAACGTATTTTCATCTTTAGCAAAAATTTGTGACTCATTTATTTCAGAGAGATTGAGATGCCCGCAAAAAAGACAGACCTCATTATTATGATGCAGATGAGATAAATAAAAAGGCAATTGCACACTCTCAAATGCTTCAATTTCACTTTGAGTTGGTATACTCGCTTTTGAGCGCTTAAAATCAAGAAGACCCCATCCCTGCGCACTTTGCATAATACAGTCGACTCTACCTCGAATGGGCAAGTGTCCAACATGACCTTGCAACTTTGATTCAAAAGAAAAACTTGATTGAGGAAAAACTTGTTTTAATTTTAACAAAGCCTTGATCCCATTTGACGAGAAGTTACTAATTTCCCAAAAAGATTTTTCGGCCTCAAGAAAGGAAAGTTTTTTTTCTTTTTGCAAGAGATAATTCTCGATTTGTTTCTTGACAATTTTTTGATGGGAAACAAAATCCCAGTTCTCATAAGTTAAAAAATATTTTTCTATAACTTCGTGTTCCAATGAACCTAACTCATCACTTCGAAGCGAGCTTTCAAACTCCGGTCTCTCTTTGAGTCTCTCAAGATGTGTGTAATAAAACTTGCGTGGGCAATCAATGTAGGCCTGAATATTAGTTGCGGAAATTGTTTCTAAATATTTTATCTTTTTTGCCACTGAAAGCGGATCGTTAATTTTATCCCTATTTTGCTCAGAAGGGACGGCCAACACTTGAAACTCAGTTTCACTTAGCAGGTCACTCCAACCAAGCATGTGATCTAAAAGACCTTCTTCAAAAAAAAGAAAACAGTCCTCACGCTTAAAAAGATGATGAAGATTATTTTTTATAAATAAAAAAGAAAACTCGCGCCTTTGTATCGGTCCAATTGCTCTTAAAAATTCCATCACACGAGTATTATAAGCTTCACTTCCCCCCTTCAGATCTTCATATTTTGAAGAAGCACAAACATACAACGGATGCCCACGCCGCAGACTTTCTATTTCTCTAAGTGAATGAATACTTCCCTGGTCTTCTTTTAAAAGAGGAAAGATAAAATTTCGCGGAAGACGCAACAAAGAAATTTCTCTTATCACCATCTCATCAAAATATCTTGGTTCATCGTGAAAAGAAGAAAGATTTTTCCATTCAATGAAAATGTTTTTAAAGAGCAAAAGAATTTTCAACCTAGAAAATTTTTTTGCTCTTAATCCTTCTTCAATCAATTTATTTAAAGTCACTTCATAGGCGCCCTCTCTTTGGGATAAGAGTTCGCAAACCTTTTCAAAATCTCCCTTCCACAACTCTAAAGATGAACGATAATTTAAATTTTGAAGCGGAATTTCTAAATAATGATCGAGCTCAGGGCTTTCTGTACAAAGTAAGACATCACCATTTAGGGCAGGCCCTGCATCAGGTCTTTGAAAAAATGACAACATTTTTTCAGAAAGTCGACCTTTTGAAAAGGGTATCATTTTTATCTGAAAAATTTCTTGCGTCTCATTATCTTTTTTAAGAGCTCGTTCCTGAACCTTGGCCCCAAGCCAAGATGGCCAATCCGAATTTTTTATTAAAGATAAAACCGCTTTCGGCAGAGGGATATAAATATCATAGTGATGAGAAAGGGCCTTTATATAATCGACTTGCAAAGAGGAAAGGTGGCGAAATCCCCAAAATATAAAACATTCCTCTTCGTCATTTTTTTGCGTCTTTAAATTTAGAGGATTTTCTAAAGAGTAATGGGCCTGCGAAAGGAGTGCATATGTTTTGTGCTCATCAATTAATTCAAGCTGCTCGCAAACGGCCCAAAAAAGGCGAAGGGCAGTGGCCACCTCTTCACCAAACTCAGGAAGAATTTCCTCTATAAGATTTAAATCAAGTGTAAAACTTCTAAGTTCTGTAAAAAGCTTAAAAGCTTGCTTAAAAGTTTCAAGTTTTTCTGGGCCAATTTTCTGACGCCAAACTCCGCTTAAAAATAAAAGGAGGTCTGCCTTAGTTTTTGGAACAATTTGAGACTCAGGAAAAGCAAGAGCAAGTTGATCTTTTATAAACCGTGAAATAGTGAGAATCTTAAAATCTGAATCAAAAATCAAACGAGAATTGTCCGCAAGAGTCGGATGTGGACAAATGACTGTCACTTTTTTATTTTTTAACGTTTTAAGTGAAAAATCCTGAATTTCTGTTTCTTTCTCATAGGAAATAAATTCTAACAAGTTCACTCCGTTTACAAAAAATAGAAAGCCTTGTATACCATTTTATCTAGTATCTTTATCATACTTAAGGAGCGAAAGTCATGCCAACGCCGAGCCGTCTTCTCACTTTTCTTGATGAAACAAATGGTTTTAGTATCAACGTTTTTGATGGAAGAGAACTTATCGCAGAGCTCGCCATTGTTCATCGCCTTCAAGGCAAAGGCTTTCATTATTTTAGGGATGCAGTCTTAACGGCCCTTCCTATGATTTCATTTTTAAAACCACGTGAAGGTTTTGGTTTATATATTGACTCTGAAACACCTTACTTTCGTTTAAAAATTGAAGCCAATTCTTCTGGCTCTATGCGCACGCTTCTTATTCCAGAAACTTTCACCGATTTTCCTGAAACAATTTTTGGCCAAGGAAGACTCACTAAAACTTTTGATACAAATCCCTACACCTCGATCATTCCATTAAATGGAGTAAACTTTAAAAATGTTATTAATAATATTCTCAAAGACTCCTATCAAGTTCAAAGTGAAATTCACCTCATGAGTAATGCCGATTTCTCTGTTTTAATCATGAAATTACCCGCTTTAAATGTTAACAAAACAAATAATGAAATCGGCCTTTCACTTACAGAGTACTGGCTTCAAAACCAAATTGACTTTAATCGCATACTCTCACTTAATTTGAGTGAAGAAGAAATTTTAAGCGAGATGAAAAAGAAATCATACCAATTTTTAATTGGCCGCGATGTTCAATTTTATTGCCCTTGTTCACGTGAACGTACTATTTTAAGCTTAAAAGGAATCAAGTCTCACTCGCATGAAGATTTATTCGAAGAAGGTAAAAACACACTTGAAACACACTGTGATTATTGCAAAAAAAACTACATCATTTCAAAAGATGACCTGTCTTAGAACGTAACGACTCACAGTCGTTCTTAAACGGCTCAATCTTTCGTGCAAACGATCTCAGCAGAGACCATCAAAAAACCTTCAGATGCTAGGCGCGAATGAGTAAGCGCGGAGGCTTGCTATAGGCACTGTTGCGAAGCAAAGGAAGAGCGATTGAGCAACGACGCAGTTGAGGTTTTTTTGATGGTCTCTCTAGAACCAGAAGCCGGCGCCGCCCTTTTTGTCCCGATCCGTTTTAAACCATAGAAGCCGACTATAAACTTCTGATTCATTAAAAAATCCACAAAAATTTTCAGAACCTGCGCCAAAAGCAAAGGCAGGCGAAGTTAGTGCCGTTTTTTTATATAAAATATTTTTCCCTTGATTTTCAAATTCGATCCAAGGAACACCTTGATCAGGATATTCAATCGGCAGCGCCGCCGATGAAGTCACGACTATTTCCATTAAAGGATTTCCAGTCGCTTCATCTTTAAAGTAGCTTAAAAGTTTTTCATATTCTGAAAGAACTTCACGTGTTTCAGCAATTTTTCCCTCTTTTAGTTTTGATTCTAAATTAAAATCACGAATAATAAAAAGGTAACTTTTTTTATCTAAAACAATACGCCGATAAAGTGAACGCACATTTTCAGTCAAACTCGAAAAGCAAATTCCATTTTGACAGGCGCGATCAAAGGCGATGACAGGCTTATCAATCCCTTCTATTGTTTTATCCTGATAGTGAAAAAGAAGATCACTCTCAGTGGCCGTTTTGGCCATACTCCAAAGAGTCACTTGATCTAAAAAGGAACCCCCCCCCGAAGCAGGACAATTCAAAGAGTTTAGCAAACTTTTTGGCCCATTGGCCCCATTTTCCAAAATATAGGTGCGATAATTTAATTTTTCTAAGATATTCCATGCGGGAGAATAACTATAATCGGCACAAGAATTTTTAATATTATCTTTGCCTACCATTTGAGCGAGAAAACCTAAATTTGATTGAGGACGAATTTTATAAAAATTATAATTCCACATTTTCCCCAAACAATCCATAGACTCAAGCGAACTCTTGCGTTCATTTGGTAAAGTCGCGAAACGAAGCATGGCCACATGCTCTTCGTTTAAACCTGCAAGTTGAAACCAAATGATGTGTTTCGGTTGCACAGAAAACTCATGCTTTTGCATCCCCAAAAGGTGGACACGAGAGCAAGATCCTAAAAATAGGAAAAAGGGGAGTAAAATTAAAAAAAGTTTCATAAATCACCAAAAAATTCAAAAAAAGTTTCAAGAAGAAAGATAAATCAACTATGCTAAAAAGGTAACTTTAATTGTAACTACTCATACACTTTCTTAAACTGCTCGATCTTTCGAGCAGATTTTGGGACAGAGCTCGAGACACGACTGAGGCTTGCTCCAGCAAGCCGCAGGGAAGTGTCGAGAGAAATGGCCCAAAAGATGCCGGAAGGGCGAGCAGTTACCTTTAATCTAGGTTTATGACAAAAATTAATAATGCCGCTTTTATTTTTAGTCTACTCTTGCAGCTTCATACAGCTTTCGCGGAAAATTTTTCAGCACCAGGCCTCATCGAGTCCTATGAAAAGCTTCTGGGCCTTGATGAACTTCAGTCCAGTAAAGCCGTAGGGCTACTCACAGGCAAAAAATCCCCGGGACCTCCTACTGGTGAAATGCGTCTTAACTCCTATTTTCTTCGTTCAATCTTTATTAATTCAGAAACACGTTACGTAAGTCTTGCAGAACAAGGTGAATGCACATTCCTCTCTTTGCTTGAAAATGGTCTTCTCAAATGGTCTAATCTCCCTGCAAACTCTGTCTTAATTGATGAAAAAAAAAGCGAAAGCGAAATTATAAGTTCAATTATCTCTCTGCCAGTTTTTCTTCAAACAAATTATCGAACAAAATGTACTTCTAATCGTGAACAAAATGAGCTTTTTTCAGAAAAAAATTTAACAGCAACAATAAAAAACTTATCCCTAAAAATCCCACGTTCAGAAACTGAATGCCACAATATCTTCGCGCAGTGGCGAGCAAACAACTCTCTTCCCCACTTATGTCGTCTTCACGAGCTTATACAAAATGGGCAGAAGGCAGAAAAAATAATAAATGGCCTTGACGAAAAAGAAATGGAAAAACGTCGCTCACTAGAAAAAAGTATTCGTGAAAAAAATTTGATTGAAAATGCAGTTCCTCTTTTTGAGCGTTCCTACATTTCGAATCTCTGTAAAAATTTAAATAACGAAAAAGAGTACTGTGAAACTTACATAGGCCAAGATACTTGGAACAAAGTGATTAATGGCGAGCTTCCCTCGTACACAATGAGTTTTTTGTGCCAAGATATTCTCAAAAAATCTGAGATAACAAACAAAGATTTTATCCTTTGCGCCGCTAAGATGAAAAACACGCCCAAACTTTGTCACGCCATAAATTTAAAAGAGCGTACAACACTTTTCCCAAGACCCAATTGCCAAGAAGTTGCACTCGCACTTAACAGCGGTCATTTAAAAACGGATTATCGTGACTGTCCCTCGTCAATTGACACAGAAGGAATTACAAACATTTTTCGCTTGCAACGACACTTTGCTCCAGATAGTGCCCTTTTTCCTAACAATGATTGCCATTCTGATCCTTATTTTAGTTATGCAAAAATGGTCATAGATTTTGCTGGTGATACTGACAACTGGCCACTTAAAATTTGCTACACTGATCCCGTCCTTCGCAAAGAAAAATGTGTGGCCTATATTCCTGGAAATAATCTTAAAGAAAAAATGGCCGAAGGAGTTGTTGTTGGTAAAATCCTAGAACGCCTTAGAGGAGTTCCCGACAAAACGACTTGCAAAATCATCGATGTTAACGACTTCAAACCCTCACTTCTTCAATATCAAACAGGATGTTTTATCGTTCGAGATACAAACAATTGTGCTACTGATGGTTGTGAGCGAAAAATTTATTATGATAAAAACCTTATCTCAGGAATTAGCTTTCGTGGCGCTTTTTTCTATGAGTATTTCGCAAACTCATATATTAGTGAAAAATTTTCTTCGCAAAACATACTTGCCGAAACCTATCGACTTCAAAATAAAGTCCTCAAAAATCTTACCGAGCTAAACTTTTTTTTAGAGCAAAATAAAAAAGGGGTGGCCCACGCCGTCGGTTGTGTAGAAGATCTTTTGCCCCAATACTTTTCACGTTCAGCGCTCAATCAGTGCCGACCAATCCCTTTTATTATTGATGGAGTTGTTAAAAAAAATAATAACAATTTTCTTTCAGTAAGAAGCTCTGTTGATGACCTCCATCTCCCAAGACTTATTAGCTGGGGATTTGTATTTTCAGCACTTTCAAATTACCGCGAGCTTCACCCTCTTCAAAAATGGACTCTCTATGGCCTTAAATAAAACGAGATTCCTATTCATCAGCATTATTGCTATTACTTCATTTTCCCTTAAGGCCTTTGATCGCCTCCCTATTCTTCTCGCCAAACAGGCTTCAAATAATTTACGATTTATTTCCAATGATGGAAAATATACCTACTATCAGAGGGCCTCAGGAAGCTTACTTCTTTCCACAAATTATAAAGTAAGCGAAGTGATTAAAAGTAGTACTGGAACTCAATTTGAAATTATCGCATCTCCCGCCCGTAAGAAATTAATACTAAGTCAAAACGAACATTTTCATCATTATTTTTCGCTCCGACAGGAGCTCTCTCTTTATTCTTTAAATTTTGGAGAAACGACTCCAACTCTTGTTGGAAAAGGAATCAATCCCAAACTCCATAGAGAAGATTCATGGATGACTTACTACTCTCCAAGTAAAAGAAGTCTTTTGTTTACAAATCTTCAAAGTAGTCTTTTAAAATTCGAGATAAAACTCAGTAATAAAATTAATCCGTACTTCATCCCAGAAGTCGTTATGCCCGATGATGATCGTGTCTTATACACAGATCTTAACAATGAAGGAATTTCAGCAGTCATTGATTTTAAGCGAGGCACAGGAAAAATTATTCCTTTTTTAAAAGTTAATTCCGCATTTCAAAAACTTGAACTCTGCCTCAATGAAAAATCACTTTTTATTGCTCAATTTGGAATTGCTGGCTCAGCACTTGGAAGCTCCATCACACGTTATCCCCTGAATAACCTTATTCCCCAAGAAGGCAAGGTTATCTATCAAAGTGAGCGTGATGACTTAGGTCATATGATTTGTAATTTTAATCAAGAAAAAATCTACTTCATTCAAAATAAAACCAATAAAAATGATAAAGAAGTTTTTGAAGTTGTGGCCCAAAATCTTTTAGACAAAACAATAACCACATTAAGCTCTGTTCAATTTCCCACGCAAATACTGAACATGGATGGCACACTTCTTCTTCAAATGAATGGTAAAACTTTTATTCTCGAAGGTAATAATGATCTCGTAAAAGACTCGCTTCCTAAGAAGAATGAAACCCCAGCAGCAGTTCCCCGGAAAACCGAACAAGAGGATGATGCTAAAGAATGAAAAAAAAATTCTTTTTTTTCCTCATTATTTTATTAGAAGTTTTAAGCCTCAACGCTTACACAGAAGAAATGTGGGTTGGAAATACCAAGAAACTCCCCTCTGAATTCTGTTATCTGTTAGAGTCCATTCAAAAAACAGAATTTTCTCCCGCAGAAAAACAAAGCTTCACAGATACCCTTAAAGAACTTGATGCTCAATTTAACTTAATGACAAAAGAGGAAATTTTTTTCATTCTTAAAGGCGAAATTTATAAAGCACTTCTTGCTCATCATAAAAATTCTACCGAAATCCCCCTCGAAGATACACAACTTTCTCGCCTTAATAAGGCGCTTTTAGAAAAAGGCTCACGGCTTTATGCTTTTGGCCTATGGCTCATGATTGCTCTTAAAAGTGACGCCGAGGTTCTTCTTCATCACCCTGAAAGATCTCAACTCAAACTTGGTACAAAAGACAAAGAACTTCTACGTTTGAAGAAAAAAATAAATCTCATTTCCCCCTGGATTCAAAATTTTCTCAATATGGAAATCGATGAATTTCACAGTGACCTGCGTCCCTTGATGAAAACCATTTTAAAGCGTATTGAAATTACGATTCGCCTTTTTGTTCTCCAAGGCCGATTTGAAAAGATCAAACTAACTAAAGAAAATTCTCAACCAACGCTTAGCTTTTTCACTCTCAAAGAAATTTCAAAAGCAGAATCTTTTACAGAACTTAATAATTGGCTTCGTCGTCAGAGCTTAGACAAGGAAAAACCAAGCAATAGCAATGTCTGGCAACCTAAAGATGATGGAAAAATTCCAAATTATCTCTCTCCCAAAGTACTTCCCAAGCCTGCTGACGACTGGTCGAATGACTCTTCTGACACAAAGCTCCCAAAAATAATGCCTAAGCCTATTGATGATTGGATTCTCGACTAGCTATAAAATTTTTTGCGAAGAAGTTATGTCAGCTTTAATTTTCGTTATGAGCGTCTTTTTTAAAAGCTAAAAAATCAGGAACTTTTGTTCTTTCGTTTGCACGATTTCCCCAACATAATATCTTTTTATCATCGCTTGCACAGATATGATAAGTTCCAACACTAATTTGACGAGGATTTTTTATTATAGGAACGTGACGAACTTGCCCATAAGTATCATCCCCCCAACATTTTATTCCCTCATCATCTATCACGCAAGTGTTGCCTGCTCCTACACTTATTGCTTGAATATTTCGTAAGAGCGGAACATCTAATTGCCTGGAGAAATTATTTCCCCAGCACTTTAAGCCATCGACATCTAAAACACAGGCATGCGAAACACCCATTACTATTTTTTGGGGAGAAATAAACAAAGGAAACTTCCATAACTCTTGAACGTTACGATTACCCCAACACCTAAGGGATTTATCTTCAAGAATGGCACAGCCAACAAGGTCTGCGCTCGCAAATTCTTTTACATTTGAAAGAGCTGGCGCAAACTCCCAACCGAAATAACCCCAGCATTTTACACTGGAGAAATCTTTAGCACATAAGAGATCTAAACCAACTCCTACTTGAGATGGCCTTTTGAGATAAGGTAAGTAGTTATCTTGAGAGAATTGTGAAGAACCCCAGCATTTCACTCCATCATCATCAATAGCGCAACTGTACGGAAGAAAAGCAGCAACAACAAAGCGGGGATTCCGAAGCGGTGGAACATCAGCTTGGCCCTGACTGATTTCCCATTCATCTTCTTTAACTGCTCCCCAACAATAAACCTTTTTATCAACGAGGGCGCAAGTATGAGCTAACCCTGCACTAATTTGGTACACTTTTGAAAAAAGAATTTTGGGGGTTAAAAAAACCAAAATTGAAATAATAACTGTAACTTTTTTCAAAAACACTCCTTGACCCTTCTTTGAATAAAACTAGCATCAATACAAAGTAAACGGAAAGAAAATTCAAAACACACTTTACAATAAATTTCTTCAGTATGATGATTGATAGAAATCATAATTATAGTAATAACTTACTGGTGAGAAGTTTATGAACTTATATCAAGCATTGCTACTTGTTCTACTGTTTTATTCTAGCCTGAGCTGTGCCAATGATACGAAATTAAATCTTGAATTATGCGATTATAATATTGAAGAAACATTCATTTATAGCTGTAAGGCGATGGGATGTAAGACAAAGATATGCATCGGAAGCGTTAAATGTAAAACAGATAAAAATGTTTCCATCACGATAGATGTCTCATGCCAAGTAACAGGATCCGGTGAGTGTCCTGCACTAGCAAGTGATTGCATGAAAGATAAAACGATCGAGCTACAAGAGCCCAATAAAGAAATCTATCATAACAACAAAAACAGTGAATCCTCTAATTCGCTAAGCATCTAAGGATTCCTTCATATGAAAATTATTTTTGCATCAATTATCTTTCTATTATTTGGTTCTGATGCAAAGGCCGAGAACAATCAAGACTTTTTTAGCGTTATTGGAGTTATAAAATCGTTCACGCCAGAAATTATTGAAATTGGAGTTGAAGAAAAAACTGTTATTATCCCACGTTCAGAAATACTAGGTAATCCAGCAATAAAACTAGGAAAGCGAATTAGCATAAGTGTAAAATTTTCTGGACTGGATCAAATTAAAAACAAAAAATAAGCAAAGGAACGATTACATGAAAATACTGTTTTTTTTGTTGTTTTTTTATCTTTGTATTGATTCAGGACATGCGGCACAGTACGTTGCGGGATATCCCCAAATAATCAAAGTATCTAGCTGCTCACCAACACAATATATTTGTATTGGAAAAATTCAAGGAACTCAAACAAGACAAATTGTTTGCAAAGGAAAGAATAAGGTTTGCCCAACTGCTGATGAATGTTTGCGCAACGAAAGAGATTCCGAATTAACCAAAGAAGATCCAACTCCTGAATGGAAAATGCATCAAAATGCATTACAGTGTAATGAGCCAGCCCTAAGAATTACTTTAAAAAATAATCCGTACATTAATGTGACTACGCTTTCAGATATAAAGAAAACTGCGGCAATGAGCGCCATCCTTGGTTTGAGACGAAGAATATTAACCGGGAATTGTAAAGATGACGAATTAAACCCTTGTTTTTTCACACTAGGATTAATAACAAAACACCTTACATACAATTATAAAAACCCAGCAGATATCGAAATTAATGATGTCATGGAACTTCTTCAAAATTCAAATACAATTCCTTCGAATGGAGTTTGTCAAAATTATTATGAAATGGCTTTGTTTAATCTTGTTCGGAGTTCGAATGATTTTAGCTTTAATTATCTCTCATCTCATCCTAACTCTAATTATATGGCACGAACTTCAAGTGCACTTGCAGCTTGTGCCATTGGCGGGACTGCGAGATATCTCTGCCTGTATCTTAGACTATCAGCTCCTAGTGTTACAAAGAAAAAACGAATCGATGAGACTATAAATCTAGATTTGAGAATTGATAGCAAAAAAGAAATGACACCTCTTATGGCGGCAGTTTATTATAAAAACACCGATGTGGTAAGGTATCTCATTGGTGAAGGTGCAGATGTCTATCAAACGATTGACGGAATGACTGTTGAACAATTTGCCAATGCTAACGGGCGAGCGGATATGGCTAAGGTTATTCATGATACCAGATGTTTCCCAAAATTCTGCTAGGAGAATACTGAATAATTGATATTTTTCATAGGTAAATTATGCGGCCATTTCTTCCGCAGTTCTGTTTACACATTTTTTATTAACTCTACTCCTGTCTCTCCT
>Ga0247844_1001363_pt1 | contig 45602 bp, 38 predicted proteins | sample LaCtaG_FD_192421 | JGI IMG/M metagenome (GOLD analysis project Ga0247844, IMG submission 192421) | Freshwater microbial communities from meromictic Lake La Cruz, Castile-La Mancha, Spain - LaCruzMarch201714.5m_1 | ecosystem: Environmental > Aquatic > Freshwater > Lake | place: Spain: Castile-La... | reverse complement strand
TATGCCTTTTTTGGGCGTTTCGTTCTGGGGCTGTTTGGGCTTTTGGGGCTGGGGTGCAGCATTCAAGCCGATCCCGACGCCTCGCTACAGTGCGTCTACCGCTCGGTGACAAAGGTGGTCGATGGAGATACTTTTTGGGTCGAAGATGGCTCGCCCAAAGGCCTGAAGGTGCGTATGATCGGCATTGATGCTCCGGAAACGCGCAAGAGCCAGAACAAGGAGGTAGGCTATTATGGAGCTGAAGCCAAGGCCTATTTGGAACGGAGGTTACGCGGGCAAAAAGTGTGTTTGGAATACGATGTAGACCGACGCGATCGCTACGGTAGGGAGTTGACGTATGTCTATTTGCCGGATGGCACCTTTGTCAATGCGGAACTGATCCGGGGTGGCTATGCGGTTCTTTTGACCATAGCCCCCAATGTGCGCCATGCGGAGGAATTTGCGCGTTTGCAGGCCGAGGCGAGGGTGGAGAGAAGGGGGGTGTGGGGGGAAGGGGGCTAGGGGGGGGTGCAGGGGAAGCTTAGATTGCTTGTTTGTTCTCTATGAGGGCAAGATCGATGGTCGTGATTGGGGCTATGGCGATTTTGTAGATCCAATAGGGGTGGTTATTTTTTGGTTAGAGTTGGAGGGGTTGAGTATTGATTAATAACGGTTTGCCGCTTTGCTAAGGCGGGGATTTTCAGTACTAAACTTCATTAGATGCACAAAACTTGATCTTAGTACTTCACGGTCTTAGAAGCACGAAACCCTCGCTTTTGCAAAACGGCTGTTACTGGTTAGTGCCTTATTTCTAAACTTTGTAAATTGACAGAATTTATTTTTACTTTCTTCACAGATACACAGGTCATTAAATTTTGGTCAAAGAGAACTACATTGTTGCCGTTCGGGTGCAATGAACTATTAAAACGAATACCAAAAGCACCCGTAAAAACTTTAATAAATTCACAAATGAACTGCGTTGGAATATATTCTAATTCACTGTCATATCTCCGCATTGGCTTTGATAAATCATTACTAATTTTCTGTCTCAATAATTTAGCCTTTATAGTTTTGTTTATCGAATTGGAATTTGGTTGGAAAAGAGAAGTGTCTTCCGTGAAGTCAACTAGTTTAATTGAATCAAATTCAGGTTTTAATTCAAAAGTCCCTATACTCAACTCGTCCAAATAGGATGCTCTTACTTCATAAAGAATAGTTTCTGCATTATCGCTTAAGTACAAAAATGGAATCCCAGATGGATTAGCTCTCCCTCCACTAGCAAACTCTTTGGGTGGACAAGTCATTTCCTCTGGTTTGTATACTTGCATTCCACTTTGATGATGCAATCTTGCTCGAAATAAAGGTGTATCTTTTTTTAGTTCAAATTGTGTGTTAAAAAATCCATCCCAACCTAGATCCTCCAAACGCTCAATATTAATTACAAATCTATTTTTCCATTTCAACTCCTCTTTCAGTATATCCCAATGATTATAATTTTCAATAATATCATCTGTGTAATCAACATTTATGTTTGATGAAATTATCTCTGTCTGTAGGTTTGGCAGAACATAATTTAGAATTTTTCCGGCTGTATCGTGTGTGCTAAAAAAGCTCCAATGTGATTGTATTTTTGAATTTAAAGGCATTCCACTTTCAGAGATCTTGAAGTTCTCTATTAATTCTTGGAAAAAATCATAGAGTTCGGAGACGTTTAGAAGTGTTTGATTTTTTGATTCGCAAACTGCACAGTCTCCAATTTCAGCTGAAGAAGAAATAAACCCTTTAAGTTCTTTATCAGAAAAACAACTTGCACAAACCTTCATAATTATCTATTTCTTAAAAAATCGCTTAGAATCAATAAATGATTCTTGATAGATAATTTTTTAACAGTACCTAATCCGGGATAATGTTCAGTATCAAAATAAGTTACCAATTCAGTTATCGCTGAATTAGACAGACCATTTTGTCTACAATATCTTACGGCCTTATCAGCTGCTTCTGCAAACTTACCGTGAACGTTGGCGATTGAATCATTGGTTTCTGATGTAAAATGTCTAATCCAAATTTCATTTAAAGCATTTAAATACGTCAAATGAATTACAACTGCTCTTGGAGTACTTCCTCCTTCTATAAATTCGCTTGGTAAGACAGTATAGTCTGAAAATCCTTCAAAACCCTCAGCAGTATAATGGATATGTTCCTCTGAAAATCTATGTTCTAAGATATCAAGGAAATCGCTGTTTCTATCTTTTTTTTCAAATAAGTCATCAAGTCTAATAAAGCCTTTATGTAAATTTCGAATATACCTGTTTAAAGACCTGTTTCTGCCTGGATCTTTAACAGTAATGTGATTGACTCCGGCTAGTTCAGCTATTGCTTTGAAATTTGCATCATCTCCTTCAATATCGTTTTCACAAATAAGCATACAGTTGGTTAGTCCAAATTGCTGTATACTTTGATTTATATATTCAGAATTATTTCTGTAATGAAATGCTGGTAAAAACACTTCATGATTTAAATCAGCGATGTATTCAATATAAAACTGGCTATCTCCTACAAGTTCACCAAACTTTGGATTAACAACAAGATATGCACTTTGCCCATTTTCTTGGAAAATCTTATATGCTAAGTCTAAATTGGTGTGAGTTTCTTTAACAGGTTCTAAAATGGGAACTATTACTCCTTGTGTAGCCCCTTCTATAGCTAACTCCCTTAAAGCTATTAGCTCAAATTGTCTTGCTCTTAAAAATGGATAGTACATATATTTATATTTGAATAGTTGTTTTTAAAGAGTCTATCATTTTATCTTTTGAATTTCGATTCATTCCAAGAGCTAAAAACAGTTGGTTGAATTCTTTGTAATATCTAGATGATAAGGCATTGCCTGAGCTTCTTTTTTTCATTGTATTAATGAAAAGCTTGTTTAATTCATTTAATGGGATTTCATGAATTAGTTCGCTACAAACTTTATACTGACTAAAGCTTGTTATTTGAGGTAGATAACCGTAATATTCTTTAACAATGGACTTATATTCATTTGAATGTAATATTGACATAATAGTTGAAGGCTCTATTTCAAAATTTGAATTTGCATTGCGATGAATTGTAAATGAATTGTCCTTCTTTGTGTCATATGTTATAATTCCAATTGAGGCTGCTTGTTTCTCGTAGATGTTTAACTTTGATTTAGGAATAATTATAAATATCTGATTAAATGCCTTCTCGTAGTTTTGAAGTTGTAAAGTCAATCTTGAATCATTATCAAATTCTGTTTTTATCTCAAAGATTTTTGAGCTACCGTTGAACATAACTAAATCTGCTCTAGAGTTACCTACTCTAAACTCGCTAAATATTTGAGTATTTGTCTCACCAAGTTTTTTTATTAGCCAAGCGTTTAAGAATTCATTTTTGAAGATGTATTCATTTTGATAATTTTCTGCTAGAATAGAATATATGTGTTTTAGGTAGTCTAAATAAGTCGAATTTTCGTTCTTTAACCACTTTTCGTCATATCTTTTAATTTTATAATTAATAGAAGTGAAGTCCATTTTTAGCCAAGAAAGAGCTTCACTCCTTGAAAACAAGGAGGAGTAGTCTCTTAGTTGGTTAATTTGATATTCCATTATTTTGTTCTCAATTATTCGATTCGAAATTACTATTTTCTTGTTTTATTCGTGCCATATTTGATGGGAATTCATCTTTTAACATTGGCGGTAGCTTGCTTTAGTCAACACTTCTTCCTCCTACACAACTCCAATCTGCTCATAACAACACCTTTTGGCCCTTTTCTCAACCGAACTGGAACATTAGCGAACTGGGTTTGAGACAATATTGGGTTTGGAAGGGTACCTCAGAGGAACGAATATAGAGACTTTGCTGGTTCGCGAGAGGACTGACTGTCTGAATTATCAACGGTTCTAGAGGTTCCAGGGCCCCCTACGGTATACCCCCCGGCTCAAACACCGTGGAAAACTCAAGACGGGTAGGGCAGAGGAAGGAAGGGAGCAGGAGTTACATTTGAGTCGATACAGAAAAGGCCTTGAAGAACTACCAAGATTTGCTCCGGCTGGTGCTCGACACCGGGGTCCGGAAAGAAGACCGAACTGGGACCGGGACCTTGAGCGTGTTCGGTCATCAACTGCGGTTCGACCTCAGCGAGGGCTTTCCGCTGGTTACGACCAAAAAACTCCACCTCAAGTCCATCGTACACGAATTATTGTGGTTTCTCAAAGGCTCTACCAACATCGCCTACCTCAAAGAAAATGGGGTGCGCATTTGGGACGAATGGGCCGACGAGAATGGCGAATTGGGACCCGTCTACGGAGCCCAATGGAGAAGCTGGCCCGCCCCCGATGGCCGCCACATCGATCAAATCGAACGATTGGTACACGGGCTCAAGAACAACCCCGACAGCCGCAGGCATGTGGTGAGTGCCTGGAACGTAGCCGAAATCGAACAGATGGCGCTGCCACCCTGTCACGTACTCTTCCAGTTTTACGTAGCCGAAGGCAAACTCAGCTGTCAGTTGTATCAGCGCAGTGCCGATTTATTCCTCGGCGTGCCCTTCAACATCGCCTCGTATGCCCTCCTCACCCATATGCTAGCGCAGGTATGCGGCTACCAGGTCGGCGATTTTGTCCATACGTTCGGCGACGTTCATCTGTATGTCAACCACCTCGATCAAGTGCGTACCCAGTTGGAGCGCGAACCCCGCGCTTTGCCCGAACTCCGGCTCAATCCCGCCATTACGGATTGGAAAGCCTTTCGCTACGAGGACATCGAAGTAGTGGGCTACGATCCGCACCCCGCCATCAAAGCCCCCATCGCAGTTTGAGCCAGGGACCCGAAATCGTCATGGTCGTTGCCATGGCCCGGAATGGCGTGATTGGAGGCAACAACACCTTGCTGTGGCATATTCCCGAAGACCTCAAGCACTTCAAGAACTTGACCCTAGACGGAACCCTCTTAATGGGGCGCAAGACCTTCGAATCGCTCCCTGGGGTTCTGCCGAGAAGGCGGCACATCGTCATTAGCCGAGAGAAACGGGAAACCGCCGGGGTGGAATGGGTGGAAACGTTCGAACAGGCCCTAACGCTGTGTGCCGACTTGGAGCGGGTATTCGTGGTCGGTGGAGGCGAAATCTACCGATTGGCTATGCCCTGGGCGCATCGCATCGAACTGACCCGCATCGATGCCGACTATACGGGCGATACGACGTTTCCAGAAATCGATACCGCTCAATTCGCGCTTAAACGCATAAGGTCGCAATCCGTGCACGATCCCTTGAAACCCGCCTATCAGTTCGAGACCTGGGTGAGGCGCAGCCTGCGCGAATAACAGACGGCCTTAACCGACGGCTTTCAGCCGCTTCATGACGGCCGGATCGAGCTTTTGCTCGGCATAACTCCGGCTCACGACCAGACGCTCGGTGCGCTCATCGCTCGGCAAGTGAAACATCGCATCGTTGAGCAAGGCTTCGCAGATCGAACGCAATCCGCGGGCGCCCAATTTGAACTCCAGCGCTTTTTCGACGATCAAGTCGAGGGCTTCGTCCTTGAATTCCAATTCAATATCGTCCATTTGGAAGAGCCGGACGTATTGCTTGACCAAGGCGTTTTTGGGATCGGTCAAGATGCTTTTCAGCGAAGCCGCATCCAAAGCATCGAGGTGGGCCAAAACCGGCAGTCGACCAATGAGTTCGGGGATTAGGCCGAAACTCTTGAGATCTTGGGGAGAGACGTAGCGCAACAGCGCAGTATTCGAAATCGACTCCCGCTCTTTGGCACTCTGATAACCCACCGCCTTGGTATTCATCCGACGCGCGATGTAGCGCTGGATTCCATCAAAAGCCCCCCCGGCAATAAACAGAATATTGCGGGTATCGATTTCGATGAACTTCTGATCGGGATGTTTGCGCCCGCCCTGGGGAGGCACATTGACCTTGGCCCCTTCGAGCAGTTTGAGCAACCCTTGTTGAACCCCTTCTCCCGACACATCGCGGGTAATCGAAGGATTGTCTGATTTGCGCGCAATCTTATCGATCTCGTCGACAAACACAATGCCGCGTTCGGCCGAGCGCACATCGTAGTTGGCCGCCTGGAGCAACCGACTCAGAATGCTCTCGACATCTTCGCCCACATAACCCGCCTCGGTCAACACCGTCGCATCGACAATCGTAAAAGGAACGTTGAGCATGCGGGCCACCGTCCGCGCCAACAGCGTCTTGCCGGTGCCGGTTTCGCCCACCAGCACAATATTGGACTTTTCAATTTCGACCTCGTTGTCGCCCGTGGGCTGCATCAACCGCTTGTAGTGGTTGTAAACCGCCACGCTCAGCACCCGCTTGGCCTCGTCTTGTCCAATGACGTATTCGTCGAGAAAAGCCTTGATTTCCGTCGGCTTGACCAAGCGAATGTTCCGAGACAACTCCCGCTTTTCGCGGCTGTCCAGTTCTTCGTTGACAATGCCGTTGGCCTGCCGGATGCAGTGGTCGCAAATGTGGCCATTGATGCCCGCAATCAAGACATTGGTGTCTTTTTTGTCGCGACCACAAAACGAACAGCTCAAGGCTTCTTTTTTATCCTTCATATCGGGGTTTCGAGGGTCCGATTAGCCTTTGGGCTCTTTTTTACTCAACAAGATTTCGTCGACCATCCCGTATTCTCGGGCCTCGTTCGAGGTCATCCAATAGTCGCGATCGGAGTCGGCTTTGATGCGGTCAAAGTCGTTTCCGCTGTGCTCGGCGAGGATGTTGTACAACTCGTCGCGAACTTTTTGGGTCTCCTTGAGCGCGATTTCCATATCGGTAACCTGCCCCTGCGATCCGCTCATCGGCTGGTGAATCATGATGCGGCTGTGGCGAAGCGCGCTCCGCTTGCCCTTTTGACCGGCACATAACAACACCGCCGCCATCGAAGCCGCCATCCCCGTGCAAATGGTCGCCACATCGGGGGCAATCACCTGCATGGTGTCGTAGATGCCCAATCCGGCATAGACCGAGCCACCGGGCGAATTCATATAGATCTGGATGTCCTTTTTGCTGTCCACTGATTCGAGGAAGAGCAATTGGGCCTGAACGATGTTCGCGACCTGATCGTTGATGGCCGTTCCCAAAAAGATGATGCGGTCCATCATCAATCGAGAGAACACGTCCATTTGGGCCACATTCAACGAACGTTCTTCGATGATGTAGGGCGTTAGACTGGCTTTGACGTACCGATCCAAAGACAAACTCGGAATGCCTTGATGGCCGAGGGCATATTTTTCAAACTCGTTCTGTTGCATGCGGTGGGGCAATTGGATTAAAGATAGTGGGAATAACGAGCTCAATAAGCACCGTAGTATTCTTCGATCAGGGCTTCGGCGTTGACATTCACTTCGCGAACAGCGACCCGCTCGGAGAGCGCTTCGAGGATTTTGCGGCTCAGCGCACGTTCATTCAAATTCCGTACCTCGTTTTCGTCTTGCAACATGCGCTCGACCACCCGCTGCAATACAAAGGGGTCGTTGGTCGGGAGATTGTTTCCAAAACGCTCATACATGGCATTATACGCTTCGCGAACCACGTCGTCCTGTTCCACCTTGAGCCCAAACTCGTGGGCGGCCTTTCCTTCGATCAACTGCCAACGAAGCCCGGGAAGCATGTGATCCAATTGAATTTCAGCCTCTTCCTGAGAAAGGGGTTGGTCGCGCTGTTGCATGAGCCATTTTGTCAGGAAGGCTTGGGGCAAATCGAACTGCAGGTGTTCGCGGACTTTTTCGCGCACCCGCACCGTGAATACGTGTTGGGCTCTTTGGGCATTTTCGCGCTCCAAACCGGCTCGCACAAACGCTTTGAGGCTATCGGCGTCGATCACGGTTTCGTCCACCTTGGCAAAAAAGTCCGCGTCCATTTCGGAGGGCTCTACCCGAATAATCTTCCGGATGCTGAGACGTTGGCCGTCTCCGTGTTCGGCCAAGTGGGCCGGGTCCATATTGAACAGACGGGCAGCGCTGTCGATATCGGCAAAATCGGCGCTCAGGGAAAGCGCGATTTCGCTCCCTTCGGTCTGTCCCAACAATTTGGGCAAGGCATGGGTCAGTTCGGGGCGCTGCATCCGGAACGCGATTTGATGGCTGTGCCCACCGTCCATCGGGGCCAATTCGGCAGTGATAAAATCTTCAATCTCAATGGCCTCAGCATCGAGTTGACGACCGAAACGCCGGCGCAGGCGATCGATTTCTTCGTCGATTTCGGCCTCCGAAACCGTCGCCACGGGTTTTTCGACCTCCAAGGCGCTCAAATCGAGCGAAAATTCGGGGCTCAGTCCCAATTCAAAAGCGAAGGACCACGTGGGGGCGTCCCAGTCGAGGTCGTCTTGGGGTACGGGCAGGGGTTGACCGAGGATGCCCAATCGCTCGGTATTGAGGTATTGATCGAGTGCTTCGTTCAGCGATCGGTTGACCTCGTCGATCAAAATCGATTTACCGTACTGCTTGCGCACCAAGCCTTCGGGGACCATGCCCTTGCGAAAACCCGGAAGGGTGGCGTTTTTCCGATAGTGTTTGAGCGCTTCTTCCACCTTGGGACGGACCTCGTCTTGGGTGAGTTGAATGCGCAATACGGCTTCGAGCGGTTGCGTGCGATCGAGCGAAAATTCCATGGGTAGAGGGATAAAAAAAGGGGCGCAAAGATAGCCATTTGCGCCCCGTCTGTCTTCAAGTTAAGGAGTGGACTCCCTAGAATTCGATGACCCAGGCGTCGGAAACCACCGAGCGGGCCTTTTGGCGTGCCTTGAGGGCTGCATTCATGGAATCAAACGATTTGTAGACCACGCGATAGGTATCCAAATCGTCGACAAAGAGAATGACCATTTCTTCTTTTTCGAGGTTGACGCGATCGATAAAGCGCTGGGCCATGGCCTGCGTTGGGAAGCTTCCTACGACAACCCTCCATCGCTTGCCGCTGTCGGTGGCGGTCACCACTTTCGCGGCTTTCAGTTCTTCGATTTCGACTTCGCGTTTGTTCAGGGCCGTGCGGGCGCTGTCGAGCTGGCGCTGGGTTGTGGCCAATCGGGCCTTCTGGTCGGCCAGTTCTTTGTCTTTTTCGGCCGTTACCCGCGCGATTTCCTGCTCCAAGGCCGATTTGTCTTCTTTCAACACATTATAATCGTTGGTCTTGACCACCGATTCGTCGGGGTGAACGGTACGACCCAAGGTGAACGACAGGCCCAACTGGATAGCCCCGTACATATCGTCGTCGTCTTGGGCTGCCATGGCATCGAGGTAGTCGGCTCCCAGCGGCAAACGAATACCGGCTCCGAGCAACAATTCAATCCGTTCGTTGAGCGGGATATAGAGACTTCCTCCCGCGCGGAGCGTGGCGTTCTGACTATGGCGACCGTCGTTGGGAACATAACTCTGGAGGAAATACGGATCCTCGGCCACAAAATATCGACGCGAATTGAACCACAACCATCCAACACCCACTTCGGCCATACCCCTCCAACGGGAATTGCTGTTAAACAAATGAAATAAATCGATATCGGCGTTTAAGCTGAGTTCGTTGAGTTGGGTTTCACTGTATTTGTTGCCAATATCCCCATCCATATTGCCGACCATATAGCCTCCGCGAAGTGCTAAAACCTCGGTAAACCGATAGCCCAGTCCCATCTCCAAGCCCAAGTCCAGTCGGTTCTGATCGAAATTGCTTTCGTATAAATCGGTGAAAGGCAACAGATACAAACCGGATACATTGACGTAGATGTGGTCGTTAAAACTCTGGGCCCACACCCTCGTTTGAACCATAAACAACAAGAAGAGGAGGAGATATCGTTGTTTCATAGGGGGAGCGTTTTCGAAAAAGAGGGTCGGTGGTCAAATATGCGATAAAATCACACCAAATATCCTACACAACTTCCCGCAAGCGGATGTTAAGAAATTCGGGTGCAACCGTCCACAGCCCATTGTTGATAAGGCTAGAACGGATATCCGATGCCGAAATTGACAATCAAATCGCCCCATCCGAGTTTGGAAATGACCCAATGCGATTGGGTCCTTGGGTCGATAAAGGGTTGACGCAAAGGAAGCCCCCCGTCGAATCGAAGCACGAAAAAGCCGAAATCGTATCGAATACCCGCTCCACCTCCGATGGCCATTTCCCGAAGCAAAGGGGCATTTTCGACAAAGGCCTCGGGACTCTGGGCTTTTACACCGCTGTAAATCGGTAGATCGGGTTGAATAAACCAAATGTTGCCAAAATCGGTAAACAACGCTCCCTTGAATTGTTTGGCCAAGGTGAAGCGATACTCGATGTTGCCCGAGAGTTTAAACGGAGCAATATTGACGTTTTCACTCGCGCCCTGTACCGAGCCCGGTCCGAGGCGATAGGCATTCCAGCCGCGGTTGTCGTTGGTGCCCCCACCAAAACTGAATTTTTCAAACGGAAGCACATAATCACCATTGCCGTAGCCAATCAACATCCCTGCATACAATCGGGTCACGAGATAGGCTTCGTTCCCGAGATTGAAGTAGTAGCGATAGTCGGCATCGATCTTCATAAACTGGGACACGGCGACCCCGAGGATATCGTCGACGGGGCTTTCAGGATCGGACTGGGAGAGCAAAGGGGCCAGAACATTGCTGGCCAATTCGAGGGTTCCATAAAACGCCTGGAAATTCTGATTCGGTTTGGCAACGGCCTGTTCGTTGTATTGAAAATTGTATTGGGTGGAGAGGTAGACCATCGATATAAATCCGGTGGGAAACAACAGGTCTTCCAAGAACTCGTCTTCTACCCTCAAAACGTTGGTAAAGTTCCAATCCGCGAGAGCCACAGTGTGCTTTTTGGTCTGACTTTCCCACCAAGAATATTCGAGACGGGCATTGAGCAAAATGCGGTCGTATTCCAGTCGCGATTGTCGCAGCGCTCTCAACGAAATCCGCGAGGTGGGTTTCATGCGTTTGGGTACGATCAGATAACTGTTGAAAGGCACTAGAAATTTGGGAAAACTCAAGCCCGTTTCGAAGCCAAATTCAAAGGTGTTGAAGAGTTGTTCGCTTTGGTTCGAACTATACTGGGCTTCGACAGAACCATAGATGCGGAAATCGAGGATTTCGCCTCCCCGAAAGAGATTGCGGTCGGCCCATCCCACGCTTCCGCCAATGCCAAAGTTTCCCGAAGTGTTCGTTCCTTCCAAGTCTGTCGTAAAGCTGCGCCGGGTCAAAGGGCTGAGACGGATGCGCCCCACAAGGCTCTGTCCCGTGCTGTCGGCGGGATCTGGATTGAATCGAATATCGGCCGATTGATAGACCTTGAGACCATTGATGTGTCGATAGCTGTCTTGTACTTCGCTCGAACGATAGAGTTTTCCCGCTTCGATATGGGTTGCCTCCACCGGCACCCGTTCTCGTATCCAGGGTTCCTTGTCCCGATCGCGGTAGAGAAAATAATAACCATCGAATTCGGAAGTGTCTTGAAAGTCTCGATTGCTCGTCGACAAGTCAAATTCGTTGTCGAATTCTACCCGACTGATTCGGAAAGGTTTATAGGGTTTTCGATAGGTGGAATCCTTGGTTTGAAAGGTCTGGTTTTCCACCATCATATGCAGACCCACCCCGTTTCCGGGCCTTAGGGTGTCGGCCACGAACCGCACCGCTTCTTTGGGAAAACCGTAATACCCTTGATCGCGTAGATAATCGACAATCCGACCGCGTTCGGCATCGAGGGCGGATGCATTGTATCGAGCACCGATGCGCAATTTCCCATTCGAAAGGGCTGCCTTGACCAAAGGCTCTATTTCGGGGGTTTCCACTTCGGACGAAATCGAGTCTATCACATAGGCGGGTCCCGGCCATATTTCGAACACCACCTTGGCTTTTTTGGGATTCTTCGGATCGGTCTTTAGCGTATAGCTGACCTCGTTGTCAAAATAACCTCGATCAAACAAGCTATAGCCCATCTGAAGCGCCGAACGATTCATCTTGAGGCTATCGACCAAAACCGGGGGCTCGCCTTTGCGCAAAAACCAACCCGACAATCCCTTGGGCTTTTCCGGATTGCCCAAATTGTAGATTTTCAAATAGCCCTTTTGGATGCCAATAAAACTCGTATTGGGCTTTTGCTTCAGTACTTTTTCGAGCGATTTGGCTTCTCTTTTGGCCCCATATACCGAGATTTCGTAGCGGTCAAAAAGCCGCTCGTCTTCGGGCACCCAGCGCGTGGTGTTGCACCCGGTGAGTATCCAAAGCGCACTGGCCAAAAATGGAAGGCTTTTTTGAAGGGACAAGGGGGGCAAAGGCGTATTTTGCGAAGATATGAACCCCTTAGCCGACCTCAGCAAGGGCTGGGAAAAGCGCATCCACAAGTTGCGGCTGCGCAAGTACCGCGAACAATTCGGGCAATTTGTCGCAGAAGGCGATCGGCTGATCGAACAACTCGTTCAGTCGGGCTTGAAGCCTTTGGGGTGTTGGGCACTGGACCCGGTGTCGCTGCGCACCCCATCGGCTCCGATGGGGGCAGATCAACTCCGTCGATTGAGTGCTTTGGAAACCCCAGGCAACAGTTTGGCGGTGTTCCTTCAACCCTCTTTTGATGCCGAAACCGTCGGGCACGGTGCGATCGAATGCTATTTTGACCGGGTGCGCGATCCGGGGAATTTGGGCACCCTGTTGCGCACGGCCGCTTGGTTTGGCCTTAAGCACATTTGGTGTTCCCCGGGCAGCGTAGATGCGTTTAACCCCAAGGTCGTGCAGGCCTCGATGGGGGCGGTGGCCGAAGTCGCTGTGTGTTATCGCGAATTTGACTCCGTGTATCGCGATTGGAAGGCCCAAGAGAGATCGGTATACAAGACCGAGTCGGGGGGAAGTCATCCCTCGGTTTTGCTCGAGTCCGCTCGTGTTGCCTTGGTCTTTGGAACCGAAGGCCAGGGTTTGGCCACGGAAATCGCGCTCAAAATTGAAGCGTCGGTCGGCCTGCCGAGGTCGGCCGATTCTCAAATGGAATCGCTCAATTTGGCGATGTCGGCGGGAATTTTGCTCGGCTATTGTGCTTTAGAGCGGTCCTGAAGGATTCGGTCAACCGACCAAGACATTGGCTTTGGGGAATTTGTAATCGTTGCTGATGGTACGAGCCCCGAGCGCGAAGACCAGAGTGAGCGTCCCCACCCGCCCAATGAACATGGAGGTCATCAGAATGATCTTTCCCGCATCGCTGAGCGAAGCCGTAATACCCGTAGAGAGACCGACGGTACAATAGGCGCTCACTTCTTCAAAAGCCAGTTTCAACACGGGTACGTCGGGATCGGTCAAACTCAAGCCGATGGTAGACAGGAAAATAAGCGTCAGAGAGAACAGAAAAACGGCAAAGGCTTTGTGCAGCAAATCAAATGGAAGGGTGGAGCGATAGATTTCGATGCGTTCGCGATTGCGAATGATAGACCAAGCCGACAGCAGAATCAGCGCGAAAGTTGTCGTCTTGATTCCCCCGCCTGTGCCTCCAGGCGATGCGCCAATAAACATCAGAAAGAGAAAAAGCAACAAAGTCGGCGTTTGAAAATCTCCAACATTGAGCGTATTATATCCAGCCGTGCGGGTCGTAACCGATTGAAAAAAAGAATGGGACCAAAAGGCCCCGGCCGAAAAACCATTGAGGGTGTGTTTCCATTCAAAGGCGGCGAAGAGCAGTGTACCCACAATCAACAGCCAAGCCGTGGTATTGAGCGAAATCTTGGTGTTTACCTTAAGGTGCATCCAAGGTTTGGAAATCCGTTCGCGCAGCTTGCGCAGCGTGAGCAAATCTTCCATTACCGGGAATCCGGTTGAGCCTAAAAGAATCAAAACGGCGATAAACAGGTGAAGTGGATACAAGACGTCCAACCCTTTCTCTGCCAATCCGTTGGTATATAAGGAATAACCGGCGTTGTTAAAGGCGGAAACCGAGTGGAAAATCGAGTGGAAAATGCGGTCGCCCACGCTATCAAACTCTGTATTTCCCCAGCTGAGATAGAGCGCCAGCGCCCCTCCCAATTCGATAATCAGGCTAAAAGTGAACAATTGACGGACCAACCGTTCGGTTTGGCTCATCGAATCGCCACTCCAGTTGTCTTGAAGGATGCTGCTGTGCTTGATCCCCATCCCCCCTTTGGCAAACAAGGCGAAGAGCGAAGCAAAAGTGACGATGTTCAACCCGCCCAACTGTATGAGTACCAAAATGATGACTTGTCCTTTAAAGCTGTAAAACTGAGAGACATCTACCGTACTCAATCCGGTTACACAACTGGCGCTGATGGAAGTAAACAAAGCATCCATCAAGGATGAAGATTCACCCTTTTGAGTCATCTCGGGCAAACACAACAAACCTGCACCGGCCCCAATCAGCAGCACGAAGGAGAGTAGCAAAAGCTTGGGTGGGCTGAGTTTGATTTTCGGCAGAAAGGCCCCGGCTTTGCCCGTTTCAATCAAGACGATGACCAGCAGATAGATCTGCAAAAACAATAACAGAAAATCGCCCAAAGCGCGAATGCCCAGTACCCGCCCTATGCCCGAGATCATTCGCCAATCAAAGAGCCAATAAATGAGGGCGTTGATCCCAATTAAAAACATCAACATCCCCTCGATCCACGTGGATCGTATGAATTGGAGCGGATGAAAGTCGTAGACAATGCGCAAGGCGTATTTGAGCAGATAAAAGCCCAAACTCCCCCGGATGATCAACTCTACCCATCGAAGTTGATGCGGTTGGAGTTTAAAACCGTAGTAGAAAATCAACGTAGCTACAGCCACCACTGAAATGAGGAGGCTAGCCACGCGCAACGTCTTGATTACGACATCTTTGTGGTCGTATAGACGAAGGTTGACGGCTTCGCGGATTCGGTGGATGAAATGTCTTGGCAAAGCGGAAGTCTGAAGTACAGTACCGGGGGGGGATGGGTTCGGACGAAGGCTCCAGAAAGGGGAGCAAATATGGGAATTAGTGCATCAAATCGAGTGGCCAAATTTCCGAAATACGCGCCATCGCTTTTGCCGATTTAATGCGTGTCATACACGCCCAATCGCCCCGGTGGCATTTCCGGTTGCCAAAAATGGAGCAAGGCCTGCATTCCAATTCGGTTTCGGCAATCTGTAGATAATGGTGTCCGATTCCCCAAGGGGCAAACCCCGCATCGGGATGGGTAGCGCCCCAAAGCGAAAGGGTAGGCACCCCAGAGAGCGCGGCGAGATGCAGATTGGCGGAGTCCATGGCGATCATACCCCACAGCGCGCTCAGGGTTTCCCATTCGGCTTTGAGTCCCTGGGTGGGGTCGCTCCACGAAAGCAAGGAATGCGGCCTACAGCGCGATTGCAGCATTTGTAGTTCGTCGGGGGCGCCATAAAGCCGCAGGGGGTAGCCCTTGTGTAATAGAGCATCGATCAATTCGAGCGTGTATTCGAGTGGCCAGGTCTTTTCTCGGGTAGAGGCAAAGGGGGCGAAGCCCAGCACCGCCGAGCACGATTCCGCGTCACGGGTGGGTGGATTCCGAGGCGAAGCTCCAAAACCCGCTCGGTCCATGACTTCGGCATAGCGCATCACCGCATGTTTGAGCCGAGGGCGTTGACTACCGCGATTCCGCAGAAAGTCCGCGCGCTCCTTTCTCTGTTTGTCGATGGCGTACACGGGCCGTCCGTGCATCCGGAAAAACGCGCTCAAAATGTGGGTGCGCAACACCCCATGGGTATCGAGTATCGCATCGGGACGGTGCACCATCAGTTCCCGCGAAAGCCGATACAATCCGGGCAAACCGCGGTGCTGTTTGGGATCAAAGACATGGGGGACGAGTCGGGGGAGATCGGCAAACAACTCGAGATAGGGTTTGCGCGAGCAAAAGACCAATTCGAGTTCGGGATGCGCGTCCAATACCGCCTCGAATACCGGGCGGAGCAAGGCGACATCGCCCAAAGCGGAAAACCGCAGGACCAAGAGTTTCATTCCTTTCCGGGCTGCCGATACAGGGCAGGGTTCAATTTGGGGTCGTTGTACATCTTCATTTGGCGGTACAATTTGACCCGTCTGCGCCCGTGGAGTACCTCGTCGAACAGGGTTTGAATCGACCCCGTTAGATCGGTGCGCTGTTCTTCGAGCACTTGCAATTTGGCGGCACAGCGCTCCCGATGGTCCAATCCCGCGCTGGGTCGAATGCTTTCTTCTTGCATATGATAGCGCTTGAGCGCCAAAATCGAGAGCCGGTCTACCGCCCAAGCCGGGCTTTCCGTATTGAGGGGAATCGAGCGATCCGCAGTGGAAATCGTACCCAGCCATGCGAGGAAATGGTCGTCGAGTTGCTCGACGAGATCGGTTCGCTTTTGATTCGACCGGTCAATCCGATGCTTGAGTTCCATGCCTTGGACGGGATCCAGCCCGGGCCGGCGGATTTCGTCCTCCAAATGCCATTGGACACAGTCGACCCAACATTTTTCGAAGAGCAGGGTTTCAAGCGGGAGCGTCGAAAGGGGGGACGGCATGGGCTGGTCGACGGAATCGATGCGGTGGTACAGTGCGATGCACTGGTCGAACAGCCGATTCCAGCCGGAAACTTCCGGGATTGATGGAGATGCAGTTGGATTCAAAACCAAGTCAATACAGATTCAGCAATAGGGGGTAAGCGCAAGTCGGATGCGCTCAAAAGCTACTGTGAGCCGTTCTTCGGAGGTGGCATACGAAATCCGCAGCGCTTTGGGACTGCCAAAGGCATCGCCCGGCACCAACCCGACATGCGCTCGCTCGAGCAAATACATACACAGGTCGTCCGAGGTCTGAATGACCCGGTCTTCGACGGTGCGTCCGAGCCAATAACCGATGTGGGGAAAGACGTAGAAGGCCCCACCGGGTTCGCCTGCGATAAATCCCAGAACCGTTTTGAGCAACTCCATCGTCAACGCTCTGCGCTTGGCAAAGGCCTCTACCATATAGGCCACTTGGGAAGGGGGAGCCTCGAGGGCGGCGATGGCGGCTCTTTGCGCGATGGAACACGTGGCCGAAGTAAACTGCCCCTGCAGTTTGTCGCAGGCCGAGGCAATCCACTGGGGGGCACCCAGATAGCCCAATCGCCATCCGGTCATGGCAAATCCTTTGGAAAGTCCGTTGACGGTCACGGTCCGTTCGTACATCCCTGGGAGCGAGGCAAACGAAACATGCTCGCCTTCAAAGCGAATGAGCTCGTAGATTTCGTCGCTCACCACGATCAAATTCGGGTGTTCGGCCACTACGGCCGCAATGGCTTCGAGCTCGGATCGCGAATAAACCGCCCCGCTTGGGTTGCAAGGGTTGCTGAACATCAACACCCTGCTCTTTGGGGTCAAGGCCCGGCGCAGTTGTTCTGCCGTGAATCGGTACCCCTGTTCGACCGTGGCTTCGACAAAAACCGACGCGCCTTCGGCCAGCTTGACCATTTCCTTGTAGGACACCCAATAGGGCGTCGGCAAAATCACCTCGTCTCCGGGATCGACCAGGGCCAAAATGGCGTTGGCCAGACTTTGTTTGGCGCCAGTCGACACGACGATTTGAGACGCGGTATAATCGAGCTGATTGTCTCGTTTGAACTTGCGGGCAATGCTTTCGCGCAAGTCGAGATAGCCCGAAATGGGGGTGTAGTGCGAATAATTCTGCCGTATCGCCTCGATGGCGGCTTCTTGAATGAAATCGGGGGTGTTGAAATCGGGCTCTCCGAGGGTGAGGCTAATGACATCTACCCCTTGCGCGGCCAACTCGCGGCTTTTGCGCGCCATAGCAATGGTCTGAGATTCATCCATCGCCTCCAAACGCCGAGAAACGTGCTTCATGAAGTGGCTTTAAATGGCCCGAGAAAAGGACAAAGCTAACCCATGCTCTCTTTGCCTCGACTCTGCACAATCCGGGTCGCGACCCGTGGTTTTATGCGATATTTGCGGCCCGCTAAGGCGGAATAACCCGTATCGATGGCTGTTTTTCTCGAGATTCTTAAATATGCCGTGCCCGCCATTTTGGTGGTCTTTGTGACCTACCTGATGCTGAGCAACTATTTCGACAACGAAGAGAAGCAGCGCAAATACCTCCTGAAGCGCGAGAACCAAAAGAGCAGCTTGCCTTTGCGCATGGCGGCCTACGAGCGCATGGTGTTGTTTTTGGAGCGGATTAGCCCAAACAGTTTGTTGGTGCGCATCCCGGCGGGCAAACTCGGTTTGCGCGATTATCAATCGCTGTTGCAGAAGTCGATTCGGGACGAATTTGAACACAATTTGTCTCAACAGGTCTATTTGAGCGACGAGGCCTGGCTGCGCGTGGTTCAGGCGAAGGCGTCGATGGTGGGCATCATCAACAAAATTGCTTCTGAGATCGATCCTTCGGTTCCGGGGCTCGAATTGAGCAAACGCGTCTTGGAATACTCGATGAGTACGGAGGAATTTCCAACCAAGCGGGCCATCCATTTCCTCAAGGCCGAATTGAGGGACGAACTCTAGCCAAAAGCGCAGCGCCTTAGGATCGAGAATCGGGACGGAGCGAAGCGGCAAATTCGATCATCCACTGCCGAATCTTTTCGGATTCCCGAACTTTTTGCAATCCGATTTCTTCTCGGAAGGGTTTTGAATTAAGCCAATTTTGAAAGGCTTCGAGCAACGCTTCTTCGGCACGGTGCCGAATGCGGCGTTCCATTTGTTCCTTGCGCTTCGCTTCGAACCCTCCGCCGGCCTTGGCGGACAATACCCATGCGTCGAGCGCATCGATAATTTCCGCGATGCCCGATTCTGAGCGTGGAACATCGGGTAAGCTGCTCGCGGTCATAACCTTGGTAAAGGCCTTTCCCGTGGTTCTCATCCCCAGTGCCTGCCGCACTTCGAGCGCGAGCGATCGGGCCCGAACGGCGTTGATTCCATCGGCTTTGTGGATCACGATCAAATCGGCGGTTTCCATGATGCCGCGCTTCAACGCTTGGAGTTGATCGCCCGAACCGGTCAAGAGGAGCAGGACCACCACATCGCACAATTCGCGCACCTGGTATTCGCTCTGTCCAACGCCCACGGTTTCGATAAACAGATAACGATAGCCTGCGGCCTCGCACAACCGGACGAGTTCCGCGCTGTGCCGGGCCACGCCTCCAAGCAATCCGCTCGAGGGGCTGGGGCGGATAAACGCCCGGGGTTCTCGGCTGAGTTCTTCCATCCGGGTCTTGTCGCCGAGCACACTGCCCCCGCTTTCGGGAGACGAAGGGTCGATGGCCAAAACAGCCACAGGGGCGTCCCGCTCTCGGCACAATTCGAGCCCGAGGCGTTCGATAAAACTGCTCTTGCCGGCTCCGGGGGGACCTGTAATCCCGATGCGCACAGTGTTCGAAGCGCTCGGTGGCAAGAGGTCGAGCAGGGTCTGTGCCCGTGCTTGATCTTCGGGTAATCGACTTTCAATTAACGATATAGCCCTTCCCAATGCGGCGCGGTCTCCGCGGAGAATGCCATCGAGCAGGACTTCTGGAGTGGGCCGTTCACGCATCGGGGGCATTCCAGCGTTCGAGAATTTCGAGGGCGGCGGCCGGAATCCGGGTTCCGGGTCCAAAAATGGACACCACCCCAGTCTGATAGAGGAATTCGTAGTCTTTTCGCGGAATCACTCCGCCGACGACGACTTCGATATCGCCCCGCCCGAGCCGGTGCAATTCCGCGATCAAATCGGGGACAAGGGTTTTATGCCCCGCGGCCAAACTCGACACTCCCACGAGATGGACGTCGTTTTCGACCGCCTGCTGAGCGGCTTCTTGAGGGGTTTGAAACAGAGGCCCCAAATCGACATCAAAACCGAGATCGGCAAAACTGCTGCCGACCACCTTGGCCCCGCGGTCGTGTCCGTCTTGCCCCATTTTGACGATAAGTATCCGCGGTTGACGGCCATCGCGTGTGGCAAAGCGCCGCACGGCTTCTCGAGCCTTTTCGAACTCGGGATCGCTCCCGGTTTCGCTGGCATAGACCCCGCTAATCGAGCGAATTTGCGCCCGATAGCGACCGTAGGTTTCCTCGAGTGCGGCGCTGATTTCGCCCAGCGTTGCCCGGGCCAAAGCGGCTTCGACCGCGGCTTCGAGCAAATTGCGTTCGGGTGCGGCAGCGGCCTTGCGCAAGCCCTCTATGGCGCGGGCCCAGCGCTCGGGGTCGCGATCGCTGCGCACGCGTTGAAGCTGTTCGGTTTGCTGTTCGCGCACCGATTGGTTGTCGACTTCTAGGGTGTCGAGGTCTCCTTTTCCGAGACCTTCAAACAAATTGACCCCTACGATGCGGTCGCGTCCGCTGTCAATCCGGGCTTGACGGCGCGCGGCGGCCTCTTCGATTCGGAGTTTCGGGATCCCGGCTTCGATGGCGAGGGTCATTCCACCAAGGGCTTCGACTTCTTCGATCAGCCCCCGGGCCGAGGTCATTAGATCGGCGGTATACTGCTCGAGTACAGTGCTTCCGCCAAAGGGATCGATCCACCGCACTACGCCGCTTTCCTTTTGCAGAAACAACTGGGTATTGCGTGCAATTCGGGCCGAAGCATCGGTGGGCAGGGCAATGGCTTCGTCGAGGGCGTTGGTGTGCAGGCTTTGGGTGCCCCCCAAGACCGCAGCCAGGGCTTCGAGCGTCGTGCGCCCCACATTGACCATGGGGTCTTGTTCGGTCAAACTCCAGCCCGAGGTTTGGCAATGGGTCCGGAGCGCCATCGACTTGGGGTCTTTGGCCCCGAGGCCGGCGAGCATTTCGGCCCATAAAATCCGCGCGGCCCGCATCTTGGCAATTTCGCGCATCGAGTCCATCCCAATGGCCCAGAAAAACGAGAGCCGGGGCGCGAACTGATCGATGTCGAGTCCGGCCTTCATACCTGTTCGCACATATTCGAGCCCGTCGGCCAGCGTATACGCCAACTCGATTTCGAGCGAGGCGCCGGCTTCTTGCATATGATAGCCGCTGATCGAGATCGAATTGAACTTGGGCATATGCGCGCTGGTATAGCGAAACACATCGGCCACAATCCGCATCGAGGGGGTGGGTGGATAGATGTAGGTGTTGCGCACCATGAACTCCTTGAGGATGTCGTTTTGAATGGTGCCGCTCAATTGCCCCGGATCGACGCCCTGTTCGATGCCCGCGGCAATGTAAAAGGCCATAATCGGCAATACCGCCCCGTTCATGGTCATCGAAACCGACATTTCCCCAAGTGGGATGCCGTCAAACAGCCGCTTCATGTCTTCGAGGGTATCGATGGCCACACCCGCTTTGCCCACATCGCCTTTCACCCGAGGGTGGTCGGAATCATAGCCCCGGTGGGTGGCGAGGTCGAAGGCCACCGAAAGCCCTTTTTGCCCGGCCGCCAGATTGCGTCGGTAAAAGGCGTTGCTTTCCTCGGCCGTCGAGAAGCCAGCATATTGCCGTACGGTCCACGGTCTTATGGTGTACATGCTCGCATAGGGTCCCCGGCGATAGGGGGGGAGTCCAGCGGCCTCGGTCAGGGTATCGTCGGGTACAGACGCTCTGAGGCTGTGGTAGGGTTCGTCGTGGAAGGATTGTTTCACCGTGCTTCGAGATATTGTCGTTCAATCGCAGCGGCCAGCCGCTCCAAACCGAGTTGATCGGCCCGCCCGAGTGCGTCGAGATCGATGCCATTTTCGCGATGGGGATAGACACTCGAGCCGATCACCGGCCGCAGTCCTTGCTCAAACCGTGCTTGTTCCTCCGCGGCTTCGGTGCGGATCCATTCGGAAAGCAGGCCTTGTTCGATGACTTTTTCCAATCCCCCTTGGCGTTCGATCTCCAAAAACCGCTCCCAGGCTTTTCCGGCGAGGGTTTCGGTGAGGTACTCGACGGTATAGGCTCCGGCGAGCACGTCTCCACAGAGGTTGAACTGGGCTTCGTACCGAATCAAATGGAGCAACTGAAAATCGAGGTGGTGTTCGGAAGCGGGGGCCGAGCTAAGCCAATGATGGCGCATCAGGACTTCGTCGGCTCCGCCGAGCACGCCCGAGAGTCCTTGGGTGGTGGCGCGGATCAGATTGCCGTGGGGATCGAGGGCGCTCCAGCCGCGACGGGCCGTTTCGCACAATAGATGCGCCGGGGCAAACGAGGTTTGATGCGCTTGAATAAAGTGCGCCCATAGTGCTCGAAAGGCGCGGAGTTTGGCGGTTTCGACGAGAAAATCGGGTCCGTTGGCCATGCCGAACCAGAATCGATGGGCGGGGCAATCGCCGAGGGTTCGGACGATTTCTTGGGCCGTGGCCAAAGCAATGGCCAATTGCAGAGCGGGTCCGGCGCCGCGCTCGGCATAGATGGCGGTGTTGACGGCCAGACTACGGTCGAAACCGGGGTGTTGGCTGAGCGCAACGACAATCTCTCGGACTTCAGCTTCCCCCAGGGCGGGTTTTCCCGTGCGGTATTGGACTTCCCAGGGGTCGAAGTTGATTCCGGCCCTCATGGAAGCGGGATCCAAACCGCGATGATCGCACAATTCGGTCCACTGCCGAGCCATGGGGCGGGGGTCGCCTTCTACGATGAGTTCGGTGCGAAGCAGTTCGATTTGAACGCCTTCGAGCACGGTTTCGAGACGGTAGTGGGGCCTGAGATCGAGGAGCAAATGATCGGCTCCTCGGTTGAGCGCATCGAGCAGCTCGGTGTTGATCTGGGATTCGGTTCCACCGACTTCGGCGGTAACACCCCAATAGCGCTCGGCAAACAGGGGTTCGGTGGGCCGGGGGGTGCTCCAGTCGTGAAAGGGTGGGCTTTGGGCATCTGGGGTCCAGTCGACAAAGAGTCCGGACCTCGGGTTGCCTTTCAATTCCCGATCGATGGCCTTCCACCAAGCTTCCGTAGGGGCCGGGTCAAAATGGGGATCCACAGTGGTGTTGTGTTTGAGGGCAAGATAATGAAGCCCTGTTAGGGGATTTGGGATTTTTGGAAAGGGGAGGATGATGCTTTCTTTTCTCGATGATTATTTTAAGCGGGCAAGTACGATAGGGTGCATTTTGATGAAGTTACACTCCGAGGCTTGCCCTTGTTTTGAGTCGCTGGTGTTGATCTGGGTCTTCGTTTCGAGCTCTTCCGGCTTCGCCGATGATGCTTTAAAGTTCGCCTGCGCTGTTCATTCCCTCTCTACGACTCTAGTGTGCACCCCGCTCCCGCGGTGGGCTTCTTTCTTTGCTGCTCCAAAGAAAGAAGGAAAGAAACGAGCTTTTTTTAAGCGGAACTTCTTGGTTGACGGCCTTTGGCCGGGGTTTGCTGTGCTCTTTGGTGTTGATGATTTTGAATCGAGAGTTATGGAGGCCCTACGTTGGGGTGTATTTTAATGACTTTGGGCCGTGAGGATTTGCTACCGCGCGGTTGTATTTGGTTTAATCGTCTTCTTCGACCCAGTAAATCTGTTCATCGGCTCTGGCCAGCCAATAGCGCTCTCGGGCAAATTTTTCGAGGGCTTGGGGATTGCCGGTCAACTCGTACAACCGGGTGCTGTCTTGCCGAATTTCGGTTCGGTAGTGGCGGATTTCGCGTTCGAGGCGCTTTTGTTCGCGGTGCAAATCCCAGTGCAGCACCAGCGAATTGGAGTCGAGAAAGGCCATCCAGAGGGCGAAGGCGGCTCCGCTCAGCACATACCGATTGCTGGCCCAGCGAGGCCAAAGTTGTACGAAACCTGGGCTATGGGGAGTGGTATTGTGCGGGTTTTCCGTGTTTTCTGTTTCCATCGATCGAGGGCACACACCCAAAGAGGGTTTACAGTGGAAATTTCGGTCGTTTTGACGGGTTTCAGCCAGGGGCGGTGCTACAGTTATTCACCGTTTCGCGAACGATGGGGCTTTGGTTGGGGTTTTTGTATCGAGAATGGGAGTTGTCTCCGTGCCGCTTCTGAAGCGCGGTTGATGCTGGCTCGATGCGAGAATCTCCAAAGTCACTCTGCAGGAACAGAGCTGCTGAGACGAACTCTTATAACTGCTTGGCGACGAGCCGGGTGGTCTTTATTATAGAAGCATGGTCGTTGAATGACCACCCCCATTATCCATTATCCGAAATCCGAATATGGGATAATGTTGATTATCAATTTAATAGGTAGGATAGGTACAGTTGTTGCCGCTGAAAATTTGAATATCAGTACAAACCATTCTCCGAAATCGGGATATAAGAAGATGCTCAATAACAAGTTGATAGATGGAATAGGTGCAAATGTTTGCGTTGTCAATCTGATTATCAGTACGATCCATTATTCGAAATCCGAATATGGAATAATGTTGATTTAGAGATGATTATGCCGTTTTTCGGGAACTCAAACCGTTCAATAAACAGCCAGGTCCTTCAAGGAGAGCGTCTTTTGATGTGCTGGATAACCACCGATTGCCCCAAAATCCCCCCAATCTATGCCCGAAGTTTCCCTTTAAGCCTCCAATCCCTCGGAATAATGCGCCCGATAGTGGGTTTCAACATTGTCCACAAAAGCCTCGGGATCAGCGCGAAGTACGGCCATTTCGGGGCCGTTGCTCATGGTGGGTCGCTGGGGGCGTACATAGGCATCGCTCCAACGTCCGAGTTCGGCAATCACCGGGGCAAGGGCAAGGCCTTTTTCGGTCAGCCGGTACCACCAAGTCTTCTTATTGTCGGGTGGTCGGGTTTTAATCACCAACCCCCATTCTTCGAGCTGCTTGAGCTTGGTGCTGAGTATGTTGGTGGCGATGGCTTCGTCACTCTCGACAAAATCGGTAAAGGTCTGCTTGCCTTCAATCAGCATAAGCTTGACGATCACCAACATCCATTTGTCGCCGACCACGTCGAGCGCACAGGTAAACGGGCAATCACAGCGAAATTTTGAATCCATGGAGGTGGCTACAACGAACCCCCAAAGATACGGCCGTCGAATTTTACTTGCGATAGGAAATTAAAATTGGCACGTACAGATGTGTGTAGTTGTTTTCTGATGTAATATGACTCCGTGTACATACAGGGCAGAAAGTGGATGCAAGCCCATTGGATCATTCATGGAATCGAGTGAGTGATGTAGGCCAATTAAAAGGGAATCTCGAATCGTGTTCGAGAAATTTTTTTTCTAGAACCCATCTTTTAGAAACGCTTCAGCGCAAAATTTGAATACTACTGCGATAGGTTTCGCTGCCCAATTCGAGCACATAGAAATACACTCCTTCGGGGAGCACTTGGCCGCGTCGGTCTTTTCCCTGGAATGTGTCCGAAATCTGCGTACTCTCGAATACGAGCGCGCCCCAACGGTTGAAGATTTGAAGCGAAAAACAGGGTTCAAAAAGCGACATGGCTTCAAAGAAAAAGGTGTCGTTTTGACCATCGCCGTTGGGGGTAATCACATTGGGCAATATCACATTGGGTTGGACTTGAACAGGAGGTGCCTCAACAAAGGCCTGTAGGCTGTCAGTGCACGTGTTTCCTGCGATCAGGGTGATTGGGGCGGGAAATACATAATCGGGCTGCACAATCCGAAGACTGTGGTCCGTGCTTTGTATGCCATTGGGCAAAATCCATCGAAAGGGGCCGGCGCCTTGGGCATTGAGCTCGAGCACAGGCAATCCGCATTCGGCGGTCCAGAGATATGTCCAAAGTGCTTCTGGGGCCGTAGATACGTGTATCCAGATTGAATCAGAAGCCGTGCAACCACTGCTGTCTGTTGCTTTAATCCAGTAACTACCTGCCTGTATGGGTTTCCAACTCAATTGTGGGGCTCTAAATTGACCGGCTCTTTGCCGGGCCCATTCTTGACCGTTGAGTGTCCAGATCCAGGTGGTATGGTGTGCTTTGGGTGCCCAAACGAAAAGACTGTCTCCAGTGCACAGGGTATCCTGAAATAAGGCGAAGGGAGACCAAGTGTTGCCAGACGTTTGAATGCCGAATTCGAGGCTGTCTGCCCAACTGTAGGTTAAGGGCGCAAGGCGATGACCGTAAGCTTCGAATTTAACGGTGTCGGGATAGGGGTAACTGTTGTCGTGGTAGCCATAGTGGTAGGCCATAAATCCTTGTCCCCCTTCGATGCGATGGGTTCCAGGGGGAAAATAAAATCGTCCGTGAGACCATCGCGGGTAATGGCTAAAAGGTTTCCAATTTCCACTGAGAATGGTACCATCGAGTTTTATTTGATCGGTGTCGGAACTGCGGGTATACAAATCGACTCCAAAAGTATTGGCATGCCGCCAGGAGTGGGTTCTGAAAAGCGTACGGGTCATGGTTTGGGTGCTGTCCATGCCTGTATCGGCTAGAACTCCAGAGGGAACCGGAGCGGGATTTAAAGAGTCAATAACCATGAAGACAGTGCTGACTTGGGTGAGGGCAAAGGGGTGGTTGGCCGTGATATATCCTTCATCCATAAATAAACAAGTGTCTTTGAATTCTGCAGAATCGAGCAAGGCAATTGATGAGCCATTAAAGAAAACTGAGGTACTATCTTCTACACTTACAAAACGGAGGAGATTAACTCGCTGCATCGGCATTTTTTTATAAAAATAATCGGACCGAAGTGCATCAAGTTCAATAAATGGAATTGAAACTTCATCCCGGATAAATGCGGAATTGAAGGTGTCAAACCAAAGTGCTGATGTGTAGTCTCGAATGCAGGTTGGTTTTGATTCGAGAAAAAGTTTGGCTACACTGTACCAGTCCGTTGCATAGGGAACATAGGTGTAACCAAAAGATAAGTTTTGGGCTCTTATAGTTGTACCAGATAGTGTCCATCGTAAAGGTTTCCGTATCAGCGCAAAAGGGCTTGTTGTATCGGTTATGGATATATAATTGTTTTTGTATATATACTCTGGATGAATGGTGTCCTGAATTTTTACTACTGCATCAAAAATCGCCCTTTTTGAGAGCTTTATATAAACGGTATCCGATACCGATAAATCAATAATTGAATATCCTTGAGGCTCGACTTGGTCCGTTGATCTTTCTGCAAGAGGTGCGTCGGGTATTAAATAGGTTGATTGGTTCGGCTCTGGTCTTTGTAGAGGAAATGTGGAACTCGCAACGACATTATCTACATTCAATGATAATGAAGATTGATTGGTGGCTCCATAGTGCAATACGGCGCTGACTGGGTAAACTGTTCTTAAACTATAGTTTAAATTCATTTCGTCATAATAGAATGCACTTTTTCGTGCTAAGGGTAGTTCAATTTCTAATATGCTTTCTTTGGGAATATAGAGATGCTCTACGATGGAATCGTTTATAAGAAGAACTCCGCAATTATCATAAGAAGAAGTAATCGTTAAACTAGGATTGAAGTTTTCGACGTTATTGCCTACGAAAGGAAAATTCGTGGGAAAATGAAAATAGGTCGACTCCGTATGCGCATCATTAAAAGCGCCTTGGCCATAACAGGAATGGCTGATAAAAATTATTAACCAGGCTGATAAAAGCGCAACAATATTTATTACTGTACTTTTAACCACTTGAAGGAGTCATAGTGATTGAAGTCATCAATAATATTAATAAGATATAAACCTGTGGTCCAATCAGAGGTATCAATTAACGTTTCTTGATTGCTAAGGAGCTTGCCTTGATTTATCTGCTCACCTTGAGAATTGAAGACGATATAATATTTGGCGACGATAGATTGACTGTTTTGAGAAGCTATTTTAAGGTAAGTATCACCAGGGTTAGGGAATATATTGAATTGAGAAGAATCTGAATCTTTCTCTGATAAATTGATAACTGTATCATATTTAAATTGATTCGATGACCCGAAATCATAGCATTTTGTAACGTAGGTATGTAAATTCTGAGAATTATTTGTTGTTATTGTGTCTTGGTCGAAAATGTTTTGGTTTGCTGAAAATGTTCCAGCTATAGCGTATTGGTTTGAGTTGTATGGCGCTCTGAAAATTGCGGTGGTTTTACTTATGACAGGTGAGTTTTGGTCAGTGGCACTCTCGTTTGTATTTACCCATATTGGTTCGATGTTTTGTGATAATTTTAAAAGAAGGTGTACAGATTCTGTACTTGAACCTATTGAATCCAAGTTATAAGTATTTGCCAATATACTGCAAATTAATTCGTTATTGTCTGTAGCAATCATTTCATCGAGATCCGGGCCGGTGCCTATAGCTGTTTTTCCTAAGTATGTTTGGATTGTGAATGGAGGAATCTCGAAGTGTTTCTGCCATATTAATGTTGTTGTATCTGTCGTTAAGAGTATGGTGCTGCCTGCATCAATAGTTACTGAATTAAATACATAGTCTCGCGTGTAAGAATCCGTTCCGTAGTCAAGATTGCAACGAGTAACTAATCCCAGTACAACGGTTGTATCAATGGCGACGAGATCTGCAATATGGGGCCAGGTGCCGTTTGTGAGCCAGGCTGTTTGGTAACATGGCATTGATTCTATGTATGGACTATTCAATACAGAGCCCGCGCCAATGTTATTTAGTCGGAATTTCATTAATCTGAAACGAAAGTTTGTATCTCTTGTAGCAACAATTATTGAAGAAGTGGTTTTCTCAATTTCATTGATAGTTTCTGCGTTGTTGAAAAACTGGACACCATTAAGAGTGGTTGTTGGATTAGACCCCTGAATTCCGCTGAGTTTGGCAAGAAAACTACTATTCGAAGGTATCGTGGTGTTCGCGAAATTAAAAGAGTTGCCCATACCATAACCACTTATAACACAGTTAGAATTATCAAGAATTAAACCGTCAGTGAGATAGTGAACATTGGGAGTTGTTGGGGGCACGAGATAAACAAAATGATTTAACGAACCATTTGGGTTGATGCTGAGAACGAAAGGTTTGATTCCATTTGGTTGTATAAAAGATTGGCCAGAATAGGATATCACACCATCAGAGTTTCCAAAGACGAAGACCTTGCCATTTGGAGCGATATCTAATTCGACAAGTGCGGCTTCTCCTTCAATCAAATAGTGCCAAACTATATTGCCACAGGGATCATACTTACTGATGGAGACGCCTTCATCGATTAAGGTTGTGTCATAACTTCCATTGGCACCTGAATAGGCCAATATGTAGCGATTGGGAGAGGTTAGGTTGGGTGTTTCAAAAACATATCTGAAAGCCAAATAAGTATTGGAATCCAAATCCATGGCGACTTCTCTTTCTCCGGCATAGTGATTACTTCCTTGCGCGCCAGGGGCGGATAATTGGGCGGCGGTTTGAGGAAAGCAGTCATAGACTACACTATCAAAAGGGGTTACATCTTGAAGCGAAAATTCATCAATGAAATACCCACGATTGAAGTTATTGGCTGTGTGAACCAAACCAATGGGCCAAGTGGTGAGGAGCCCTTGTGTCGGTTTGGTCGGCACAATTCTCAGTTTTGTAACACCCGTAATCCCAGGTGTAAAGTCTATGCTGTGTAAAGCCCAACTGTTGCAGGGAGTAGCTGCCGCACCAAAGATGTCCACAGTATCGAGCAAGCTGACATTACCTAAAGAATCGACCAGTTGAATACACAATCCAGAAGGGTTATGAGGGCCAGACCAACTGTAAATCGGGTTTGCCGAAAAGAATTCGAGTCGATAAAGTCGATTGGTGAGTAAGGTTTGGCTTAAAGTAGTTTCAAGATAGTTGTCCGGGTTGTGAAAAACGGCGTTCACTGTATCATAGGCGTGCCAGATAGCGACGGCACCATCGTTTTGTGCAGGCCAGTTCCAGCCAATCAGGCTGTTAAAATAGCTAAATGCACCCGACATATTGAAATTGATAATAGGATAAATATTGCAAGATGCGCTCAACGTATCGGGGTGCCAAGGCGTATTGGCAGTAGGGGAACCTGTCCAATTGGGAATGTCCGTATAACCCTGTGTATCTGGTGTAAAGGGTTCGTTGCGCAAAGCCGTAGGCACGTTCAACAAAGTGGCCAAGGTCAAATCATATTGCTCAAAGTTCCCATTACAAATTAGGTTATTCGTCGTGGGCACACACGTAAGAATTCCTTGACCCAATCGAGCGGAAGAAAATGAGTTATGAAAGTCCTCTACACATCCTTCGCTAGCCCATACCGGGTCGTGTATGGAACTATGTCCGAGCGTTGAGGGAAATAATCCAGCCGTAGTGTACGTAAAGGGGTCTGAGACCAAAATGCCCTGACCTTCAATGAGTGGAATGTAGAAGTTAATGGGGTTCAGTGGCGATTGAGATAATGGAACTGAGCGATACGCTGAAATGTAATAAGGGTCGATGGCAGCATTCCACAGTCGAATCTCCTCTAGACCGGACTGAAAGCCGTTTTGAAGAAGCGGATCGCTATAACCAATATTCCATTTGTACGTCTTGAAAGGATTACTGAATGCACCTGCTTCAAATCGTTGAATTATTTCACCATCAACGTAGAATTCAAGGTTCTCATTCTCATACCGCACCGCAATGTGAAGACACTGAACCTCTCGGATTTCAAACTCATCGCCCCGATATGTCACGCTATTCAAGGAACAATAGAGCATGTTGTTTTCGTCAATACCAATTTGAATGGTGTCGTTAAAGGTTGAAATTGCCGATGCAATTAATGCATTTGAGCTTAGTGGATTCCAGTTGGCAAACAGTGCCTCAAAGGTCCATGAAGTTCCGAGAATAGTTTTGGATTCGTCTAAGTGAATTTCAAAGAAAGATTCAGGTTGAAAATCGAGATGATTTTGGGCATTCGTTATATTAAAAATTGATAGAAAAAATATGACTAATCGCCATTTTGAACTGGCACTTGGGCGAAGGGATTCTTCTTTTTTACCTAAGACCGTAGATCGGAAAGCGGAAAGCGGAAAGCGGAAAGCGGAAAGCGTTATTCATTTTTGTATTTTTTTGAAATTTCAGAAATATTTTGGCTCAACGTACTGAAGAGTTATAAGTTAACAATTCAATAATCATTTGGTAATAACAAAAAACCGCCTCCGACCAGGGACCGGGGCGGTTGGGAGAAACGAATTTTGGGAATTAGGCGGTCGCCAGCGTGTTGAGGTGCTTGGCGATGCTCGACTTGAGGTTGGCCGCTTTGTTCTTGTGAATGATGTTCTTCTTCACCAAGCGGTCGATCATCGAGTACACCTTGGGCAACTGCTCTTTGATGGCCTCGGCATCGGTGCCTTTGCGCACGTCGCGCAGCGCATTCCGCATCGTTTTGTGCTGATAGCGATTGCGAAGGCGCTTTTCTTCGTTGGCTCGGATGCGCTTAAGGGCTGATTTGTGGTTTGCCATGTGCGGAACTACTGATTCTTAACGATGCCAGATTGGCGTGATGCGGTGTGGTACAATGGTAGCCCGTAGGGGAGTCGAACCCCTCTTGCAAGAATGAAAATCTTGAGTCCTAACCGATAGACGAACGGGCCGAGAACGACGGTTCTAGGCGGTAAAGCCCAAACCGGAATTGACGGAAAACGAGGTGTCGATGAACGCGCTGCACCGAATGGAAGAGAAGTCGGAAGATTCCGGTTTTTCCCAAACGGGATGCAAATGTACATCAAATTTCAAATCGCAAAGCAGTTTACGGCAAAAACGAAGCCGGGAAACCAACCCTGTTTTTAAGCTCTGGTTTCGGGCTCCTGACTCTGGGCGTGAATACGATAGCCCAAGCCCGGACTCTTGCGCACCCGGAGCTCTTGGCTGATGTTTTGCATCTGGAACACCGTGAGTTCGCGTACGTCCACAAACGGAGGCGCGGTCAGATCGTAGTCGATGGCGTAGGTCATCGCATTTTCCACAATGCCGCGCAGTTTGTCCGCATCGAGCACATCCCGGCTCAAATCGTTGTACAAAAAGCTAAACTGCCGCTTGCCTTCGACAAAAAAGTGCCGGTCCTTGTTGATCCAGATCCGACCGAGCAGGTGGCCCACATCGCTCAAACGGTTGTAGAGCAAGGAGTCGTTCAGAAAGTTGTAGAAGTTAATCACCCCAAAAAAGGCGCGAAGCGGGTCTTCCTTAATGTAGCTCAGCTTGCGCAGTTCGTGCCGGTCGTCGACCGTATAGGCGTTGGTGAGCTGGTGAAAGATCAGCACATCGCCCGAAAACCGAATCATGGCCTCGCGTTCGCTCCGTTCCGAATACTCTACCACCACGCTTTTGTCGATGGTGCAGATGTTCGCATTGAGCTCTTCGGCCACCGTTTGCAACATCTGCTTGAGCTCGCCAAAAGCCGCCTGGTTTTGACGCGCTACCAATTGCTTGGTCGACGATTTGGTCGAAAGCGCCTCGAGGATTTTGTGGTTGCAGTTCGGTAGGGACATCATTTCATCAATTTCCGGTACTTAAACCTACGCGGTTCTCCGCTGTCGCCCAAGCGCTTCTTTTTGTTTTCCTCGTAATCGCTAAACGAACCCTCGAAAAAGTACACCTGCGCATCGCCCTCAAAAGCCAGAATGTGCGTACACACCCGGTCGAGGAACCAGCGATCGTGCGAAATAATCACCGCGCAGCCCGCAAACTCGTCCATGGCCTCTTCGAGAGCCCGGAGCGTATTGACGTCCAAATCGTTGGTCGGTTCGTCGAGCAGGAGCACATTTCCGCCTTCTTTCAGCGCCATGGCCAGGTGAAGGCGGTTGCGCTCACCCCCCGAAAGCACCCCCACTTTTTTGCCTTGAGAATCGCCGCTAAAGTTGAACCGGCTCAAATAAGCCCGGGCGTTTTGCGACTTCCCGCCCAATTCAAATGTCTCCTGTCCATCGGCGATGATCTCGAAAATGCTCTTTTCGGGGTCCATCTTTTCGTGACTCTGATCCACATAGGCAATTTTGACCGTTTCCCCGATGTTGAAACTGCCCGAATCCGGGGTCTCGGTCCCCATAATCATCCGGAAAATGGTCGTCTTACCCGCCCCGTTCGGGCCGATAATCCCCACAATGCCCGCCGGAGGCAAGCTGAATTGGAGCGATTCGTACAACAGACGGTCGCCAAACGACTTGGAAACGCCTTGGGCGGCAATCACCTCATTCCCCAAACGCGGGCCCGCCGGAATAAAGATCTCGAGGCGCTCCTCCCGGTCCTTCTGTTCTTGGCTCAGCATTTTGTCGTAGTTCGCCAAACGCGCTTTCGACTTGGCCTGCCGGCCTTTTGGGTTCATCCGTACCCAGTCAAGCTCTCGTTCAAGGGTCTTGCGGCGTTTGCTCGCCTGCTTTTCCTCCTGCTCCATCCGCTTGGTCTTTTGTTCGAGCCAGCTGGTGTAGTTGCCCTTCCACGGAATGCCCTCGCCCCGGTCGAGTTCGAGAATCCAACCCGCCACATTGTCGAGAAAATAGCGGTCGTGGGTTACGGCGATGACCGTACCCTGATAGTTCTGCAAATAATTCTCCAACCACTGCACCGATTCGGCATCGAGGTGGTTGGTCGGTTCGTCCAAGAGCAATACATCGGGGCTTTGAATCAGCAAGCGCACCAAAGCCACGCGACGGCGTTCGCCCCCAGACAGGATCTTGATCGGGGTGTCGCTCTCGGGGCAGTTGAGGGCCCCCATAGCCCGTTCGAGTACCGTGTCGAGTTCCCAAGCATTGGCGGCGTCAATTTTGTCCTGAAGTGCCGCCTGACGGTTCATCAGTTTTTCCATTTTGTCTGCGTCTTCGTAGACCTCGGGCAGACCAAACTGATCGTTGAGCGCGTTGTATTCGTCGAGCAAATCCGTAATTTCCTTGGCCCCTTCGCGCACCACCTCCATCACCGTCTTGGTTTCGTCCAATTGCGGCTCTTGTTCGAGATAGCCCACCTTGTAGCCCGGACTCCAGGTCAAATCGCCCTGAAACGACTTCTCGATTCCAGCGATGATCTTGAGCAAGGTCGATTTTCCCGAGCCGTTCAAACCGAGGATGCCGATCTTGGCCCCGTAGAAAAAGCTCAGGTAGATGTCTTTGAGGATGGCCTTATTGTTGTGGGGGAGGATCTTGCTCACCCCGCTCATACTGAAAATGACCTTTTTATCGTCTGACATATGCCAAATTTGATGGGCTGCGAATATCGGGAAAACCGAGGGTTTGTAGGGGTTTTTCAGCGGCTTTTTGCCGTTGTTTTTGCCCTGACATTGGCCTTTGCCTTTTTTCCGCTCGGCGCCCAAACCGAGGCGGCTCTGGTGGTCAAAGGGCGCGTAGTGGAGCGCACTACGGGTTTATCGGTCCCCGGGGCCTATATCATCAACAAACGCACCGAACGCGGGGTGTTGAGCGAGGCCGACGGTCGCTTCGAAATCCGGGCCTCTATCGGCGATTCGCTCGTGGTCTCCCACCTCAGTTTCAAATACTACTACAAAGTCGTCCAGGCGGGAGACGAACGCCTTGTGCACCGCTTTGCGCTCGATGAACGCAACTACCTGCTCGACGAGGCGGGCATCAACGCCTATTCGCTCACCACCAACGATCCCCGCGATGTGGTGTTTTCCGAACCCCTGATTCCTTCGAACGAGCAAATTGAATTTCCCGTGCATACCCCAGCCGGTTTGGGCAATCCCGTCGATTTTCTCTACGAACGCTTTGGCAAAACCCCGCGCCAAATGGCCGAACTCCGGCTCTTAATGGAACGCGATGCCTGGCGGCAAAAGCTGCAGGGCAGCAATGGTCAGGCACTCCAAGAGCTCACGGGCATGAATCCGGCCGAGGTACAGGCCTTTGCCTACTACTGCTCAGGCGGACGCATTCGGCACGAAACCGACTACGAGCTCTTGCGCAGTTTGGTCGATTGCTACGAACGCTATACCCGCGAACGCGAAATCGACGAAATTTTGGAGGAATACGATCGTCCTTAATCGCCCTCGGTAGCTCCCCTAGCCCTTCTATCTTTGACGCAATGTCAAATGTCTTTGGCCGGCTTTTGCGCCTGAGCACCTTCGGAGAATCGCATGGCCCTGCCATCGGGGGAATGCTCGATGGAGTGCCTCCGGGCGTGCGCATCGATTGGGATCGTGTAACGGTCGAGCTGGGTCGACGCAGACCGGGTCAGTCGGCTCTGAGCACGGCGCGGCAAGAAGCCGATGCCTTCGAAGTGCTGAGTGGGGTGCATCAAGGGGTGACCACCGGGGCCCCGATTGGATTTTTGTTGCGAAACCAAGATGCCCGCTCCGGCGACTACCAACCCATGGAATCGGCCTATCGCCCGGCGCATGCCGATGCCACCTACGACCTCAAATACGGGCTGCGCGATCCCCGGGGCGGGGGGCGTTCTTCGGCCCGTGAAACCGCGAACTGGGTTTTTGCCGGGGCCATTGCGCGTCAATTGATACCCGGTTTTGAACCCCGTGCCTGGGTGGATCAGGTGGGGCCGATTCGAATGGTCAGCGCGGAAGAAGAGTATTCGCTAGAAGCCATCGAAGCCACGGCCGTTCGCTGCCCCGAACCCACGACCGCTGCCGCGATGACGGCCCTGATCGAGCAGGTGCGGAACGAGGGCGATTCGATCGGTGGGGCCATTCGCTGCGTGCTCCACGGGATTCCGCCCGGTTTGGGCGAGCCCGTTTTTGACAAATTTCAAGCGCGATTGGCGCAGGCCATGCTGAGTCTGAATGCCGTGAAGGGTTTTGAATACGGGAGCGGATTTGAAGCTGCCTCAATGCGGGGGAGCGAACACAACGACCCCGCCAAGACCGATGGATCCGGATGGGAGACCAACCGGGCCGGAGGGCTGCTTGGGGGCATTTCCGACGGACGCCCGATCTCGTTTCGGGTCGGTTTTAAGCCCACCGCGAGCATTGCCCGGCCCCAACAGACCTTTGACCGCGACGGAAATCCGATTCAACTCGAAATTCAAGGCCGACACGATCCCTGTGTCGTGCCCAGGGCCGTTCCCATTGTCGAAGCCCTGACCTCGCTGGTGGTCGCCGATTTTGTCCTCCTTCAATCATCCCGAATCCTATGAAACGTATCCCCTTGCACCTGCAAATTGTGATCGCCCTATTATTGGGTGTGGCTTGGGCTTATGCCGGGTCGCTTTTGCACTTTAACCAGTTTACCCTCGACTGGATCGCTCCCTTTGGCACCATTTTCATTAATCTACTCAAGCTGATCGCTGTACCCCTGGTGTTGTTTTCTGTGGTGATGGGTATTGTAGGAATGAAAGATCTCGGGGCATTGGGACGGCTGGGTTTTAAAACGTTGGCACTTTTCTTGAGCACAACGGTCTTGGCCATTTCAATTGGTTTGGTACTTGTAAACCTGATCAAACCTGGCGACTATTTGGACAGAGAACAGCGCTTAAAAAACCGACAGTCTTACGAAGCGTGGTTGGACGAAAACCCTACGGTTGTTTCTGCCGACCAAAAGCGGATGTTCGGCAAATCAAACTCGGTCGAAAGCGGGATTTCGGCCATAGAATCTGGGGCCGTTGACGAGCAGTTGGCCGAGGCGAATCAGATCAAGTCTCGGGGACCCCTGTCTTTTCTGATCGACATTGTACCCAGCAACGTCTTTTTGAGTTTTAACGACAGCTTGATGTTGCAAATCATCTTTTTCGCACTGTTTTTTGGCGTGGCACTATTGGGAATTGCCCCGGACACAGCACGGCCGATCATCGATTTTTTCCGGGCGGGAGATGCGGTTTTTATCCAGATGGTGGAAATCGTTATGAAAGGTGCGCCCTACTTCGTCTTTGCGCTTATGGCGGGAAACATGGCCGAATTGGCAGGAGATGACCCAGGTGTCCTCACCCAAATTTTCGCCGTTTTGGGAAGCTATTCCTTGGTCGTATTGATGGGTTTGGCCATCATGCTTTTTGGAACCTACCCTTTGTTGATGCGGTTGTTTGACCGCAACTTCCGCTACGCCGAATTCTACCGTACCGTCAGTCCAGCCCAGTTTTTGGCTTTTAGTACTTCGAGCAGCGCGGCTACGTTGCCCGTCACCATGGAGGTGGTTCACGATGGGCTCAAGGTTCCGGAAAAGGTCAGCAGTTTTGTCCTCCCCATTGGGGCAACAGTTAATATGGACGGCACGAGTTTGTACCAAGCCGTAGCAGTGGTCTTTCTCGCCCAATTTCACCTCATCGAGCTCAACTTCGCACAACAACTCACCATTATTTTAACAGCCACCCTGGCTTCAATTGGAACCGCGGCCGTACCCGGGGCAGGGTTGATTATGTTGATTATCGTACTCGAATCGTTGGGTTTGAATCCGGCCTGGATTGCGATTATTCTTCCCGTGGACCGAATTCTCGATATGTGCCGAACCGTAGTGAATGTAACCGGCGATATGGCGGTATCTAAAGTGGTATCTGTAACCGAGCCCCAACTGACGGATGCCTAATGAAACAGTGGTTGTGGATCGGATTGATGCTGTTTGGAACGTTGGGCGCCCTACAAGAGCTGTCGGCACAGACCGAGATTCCCGAACTCGGCGAGTGCAGTGTGCCCGCTGATGCACTATCGTCCGATCAGATTCCCAAGGCGCTCAAGGCATGGAAGTTGGGGAACCTGGGCGAGGCCAAACGCTATCTAGACAAGGCCGTCGACTTTGACCCCAAAAATGCCGATGCGCGCTATTTGTTGGGCGAATGGCACTTTCGGAAAGCAGAGTTCTTGCCCGCTGAAGCGCAATGGGAACAGTTGATCGCGATTTGTCCCGACTACAAAGCAGAGGTTTATTTCTTTTTGGGTCTCATGCTTTCGGGTTCGGGCAAGACAGCCAAGGCCGAGACCTATCTCCAAACCTATCTCAAGCACCCCGACCGCGACCCCGCTTTGGTGCCCGAGGCCCAGACCGAGCTGGAGGCCCTGACAGTGCGTTCGCGTTTGCTGGCCGCCCCCGTGGCCTTCGACCCCATCCCGGTTCCGGGCATTTCGACCCCCGCCGACGAGTATTTGGGTTGCATTTCGCCCGATATGGAGTTGTTTTTCTTTACGCGCAAATCGCTCAAACGCGACAAATACGCCGGCCCCGCCGGGGGAAGCCGCATGGTCGAAGAGTTCTCGATGGCGCGCAAACTGTCCACGGGTTTTGAGCAGGGCGCAGCGCTTCCCCCACCGTTCAACGAAAAGTACAACGAAGGCGGTCCGAGTATCACCGCCGACAACCGACGGTTGTTTTTTACCATTTGTCAGCCGAACGATACGGGCTATCTCGAATGCGATCTCTACACCAGCGTTCGGAGCAAAGAGGGCTGGAGCCCTGCCGAGCGCTTGCCCGAACCCATCAATCGGGTGGGGAGTTGGGAGTCTCAGCCCTCGGTCTCGGCCAATGGAGACGAGATGGTTTTTGCGAGCAATCGGCCCGGGGGTCTGGGTGGGCTCGATTTGTATGTCTGCAAACGCACCACCCAAGGACAATGGACCGATCCCGTCAATATGGGAAGCCCAATCAACACCCCAGGGGGCGACAAAACCCCGTTTTTGCACTCGGATAGCCGGACGCTCTACTTCAGTTCCGACGGGCATCCCGGAATGGGAGGCTACGATTTGTACTGGAGCAAATCCGATGGACAGCAGTGGAGCAAGCCGACCAATTTGGGCTATCCGATCAATACCGACAAAGACAATGTGGGGCTGTTCGTCAGTTTGGATGGGGCTACGGCCTACTATTCGAGCAAAAAGCCCGGTGCCAAAGGCGACTACGAACTCTATCAGTTTGCGCTGCATCCGGCCGCCAAGCCCGAGCGGGTCGTTTTGCTCAAGGGCAAGCTGAACGAAGACCCAGCCCAAATTGCCCCAGAGGCCACCCTCGAGCTCAAAAAACTGAGCACGGGCGAAAAGACCCAAATTGACATCGACCGCGAGACGGGCGAATATGCCGCGGCGGTGCAGATCAAAGCGGGCGAATCGGTATTGCTCCAGGTCAAGCAGCCCGATGTGGCCTTTAGCGCCCGCCTGATTGACGATCGCACCGAGGTGGGGGTGCAAGAGGGGGGGCTCGAAGCGCGCAAACTCGCCGAGGGACCCGAATTCCGGCTCAACGACCTGCGTTTTCCAACCAATTCGGCCGAAATCGATCCGGGCTCGGCAGCCTTGCTCGACGCCTTTGCGGTCTACCTCAAAGGGCAGCCGCGGCTCAAGGTCGAAATCCAAGGCCATACCGACAATGTCGGAGCCGACGAGGCCAATCTCGACCTGTCTACACGTCGAGCCAAAGCGGTTTTTGAACACCTGAGCCGGGCTGGAGTTCCTGCCGTCCGATTGAGCTACAAAGGATTTGGCGAATCCGTGCCTGTGGCCTCGAACGAAACCGAGTCGGGAAGGGCACTCAACCGCCGCACCGTGTTCGTGGTGCGCTCAAAATAGCCACAGCCGCGAATCTTCAGGCTGGGGTTTTCCGAAATGCCGAACCAAGGCACTTTCGTAATAGTGATGCGCCTCGTCGGGTTTGTCAAATTCGTAACGCTTTTTGTAGAGGGTAACCCCAAAAAAGCCCACCCAAATCACTACGGCGTAGTGTCGGTTGTTGATGGACAACAATTTAATGGACCGAATCCGATTCTCTTTTCGCCTCAATATTCGGATGCCCCGTATCGCACGCTCCATGCCTTCACCAGAAATAAAAAAACCGCTCACAAGGAGCGGCTTTCGTATTACCTGAGCGTTGCGCTCACATTCTCTTTTCCTTAATGCGGGCGGCTTTTCCGGTCAAATCGCGTTGGTAGAAAATCCGGGCGCGGCGCACCGAACCTTTCTTGTTCATCTCGATCTTTTCGATTCCGGGGCTGTTGACCATAAAAATCCGCTCTACGCCGATGTTGCCCGACATTTTGCGGATGGTGAACGTCTCGGTGGCTCCTTTGCCGCGGCGCTGCAATACGACCCCTTTAAAAAACTGGGTGCGCACCTTTTCGCCCTCGCGAATTTGATAGTATACCGTAATCGTGTCTCCGGCGCCAAAGGCGGGGAATTCGGCCACTTTGGCGTTGGCGGTGAACTGCTCTTCTACGTACTGAATCAGGTTCATGACAGTAAAAAACATCGGTTTGTCCGCGGTCGACATTCGCGATCGCTTCGCCAGCGGTCGAATCGCGTCCCCCAAAGGGTTAGTTTGCGGGACGGCAAAAGTAGCAATTTATTTCAAAATACACATCGAGACCTACTGAAATTGCCTTTAAAATCGGCCTTTGGGAAACTCAGTGGCTTAGAAAGGGGTCGGCGAATCGGGGGTCGGTGGACAGTCCGGGATCGTCGAGCGTTTGGAGAAAAGCCACCAAATCGGCTTTTTCGGTGGGGGTCAGGTTGAGCCGGATCGGATTTTGGGTATTGCCCACCAGCAACCGCTGGTCGAGCGCTATGCCAAACTGAATTCCGCTGTTGTAGTGCTCCACCACTTCTTCGAGGGTCGAAAAACGCCCGTCGTGCATATAGTGCCCGTCCAATCCCACATTCTTAAGAGAAGGGCTCTTGAAAAAGACAGTCTCTCCCGGGTCAAGTCCGTTGCTGTGGGCAGCGGGGTTGTAGGCAAACGAGGGGGCCACGTGACAACCTTGACAGCCCCCGCCGCCTTGGTTGGGTGGGAGCAGAAACAGGCGCTTGCCGTTGTTTTCTGAAGTTGAGTAGTTCGGAAAGGGGATCATCAAGCCCCCATCGCCCAGCGCCGAATTGAATACCGAAGCAAATCCTTGATCGAATTGACTGTCGTAGCTCTGCAGGGACCGCACAAACTGGGCAAGGGCTTTTTGAATGCGCTCCGGATTCACGGTTTGATCGCCAAAGGCCGCCTCGAACAGAATCGGATAGTAGTCGGTCTGGTTGAGACGGTGTACCAACGAATCGAGGCCTCCCTGATTGGCATCAAAGCCCATTTCGATCCGATCTTGAATGGGTTGGGTGGTTTGGGCTTCGAGTGTGGCGGCCCGTCGATCCCAGAACATTTGTCCCGATCCAAAATACACGGCATTCCCCAGCCGCATGCTATGCGCCCCGCTGAGTCCGCCATTGAAACCGAGGCTCAATCGGGCGGTATCCCCAAACCCCATCGACGCCTGGTGGCAGTCCGCACAGGCGATCGCATTGTTGATGCTCAAAGCCTTGTCGTAGAACAACACCCGACCGAGGGTAATGCCTTCGGCGGTGGGCAAATTGCTTTGAGGGGTATTGGGGTTGGCAGGATCGAGGGCGTAATGCGCGGGTTCTCCTCCGAAATAGTCGGGAAGGTCGTTTAAGTCGAAATTGAACCGACTCGAAATGGGGTCGGGTTGGGGGGTATCTGTGGTGTTATCCGGTTTGCAGGCGTTCAGCGCACCGAGTGCGACGAGCCAGAACGAGAAAGATCGGAGACTTTTCATGGGGGCATTTTGGATTCAGACGCTCGAACATGCCGAACGTTTAACATTGGGTTAAAAATATCCCAAAGCCTGTAAGGCCGGTTCCCATTCCGGTTTGCCCGGGTGCGGTGCCGATCGTCCATCGACGGAAGCCGGTTGGAACACCCAGGGTTCAGGGAGCCTCAACCCGGCATCGAGCCACTCGAGCAAAGATTCGGCCGTTGATTTGGGGTTCGAGAGTAAGTCTTCCAGACGCACAATCCGAATGCGATGGGCTCCGAATTTGCGCGACAGGGTCTGGACCCGAAGACCAGAGGCGGCCCACAACCGAAACTGGGCTTCGTCGGGTTCTAGACGTTCTGAAAGTCCAAAAAAATCGCCCCAGCGCTCGAGTTGGTTGCGGTTGTTCGAATGCGCCATATAGCGGCCATCTCGGACCACATACAGGGCTTTGAGTTCGGTATCGGCGCGCAACAGTTCGGGAAAAAAGAGGTGGAGGTTGGGTTCTTTGAAAAACCGAATCCCCGAGGCGGCACTCCACTGGGCGAACCGGGCCTCCAATTCGCTCCGCTTTTTGGGCAAAATGGGGTGTTCGGTGCGCTGCAAGGCCAACAACCACCGATCGAGTTGGGCTTCAGTGGGTTGTCCAGAACGGTAGGCTTCAAATTCCGTCAAAAAGTGCGTCATTTTTGGTGCGTCTGCTGCCGTGCGCACTGTGGAGTCGGAAAGCATCGCGCTCACAATCAAGTCGTCGAGCGATCGGTTGACCAAGGCGGGCGCGATCAATCCCATCGATTCGAGCAATTCAGAAAATACCCGAGTGCCGCTGCCACCCAGGCCTCCGACCAACAGGGCTCTAGCGGAGGTGAACGGAATCATATGCGAAACGGGGGTTTTCGCATCAAAACAGCGTGAAGCACCCGGTCGAATTGGTCGAGGAGGTGTTCGGGATTTGATTCACGATAGGGAACCACAGGAAGTGCAGGCGCCTCGAGAAATTGCGCCATCGCCGCCTGGAGCGCTTCTTCGTCACCCGCGGCCACCAAGGTGCCGTTTTCTCCCGGCTGTACTACTTCGGAAATGCCGCCCACTTGGCTGCTCACCACCCACAATCCGGCGGTGAGGGCTTCGGTGATCGTACAAGGAAGGTTTTCGTACCCGCTGAATTGCACCAAACAGCGCCCGAGCCGAATGCGGCGCGCGGCTTCGGGATACGACAGCGTTCCATGGACTTCGACCGATGGTTGCACCTTTAAGCGCTGTGCTTCTGCGCACAAGGGTTCTATGGGGCCATCTCCGCCGATCGACAAGGTGGCTTTCGGATAGCGGGAGAGCAGTCGGGCAAAAGCGCGCAGAATCGCCAAGGGGTTTTTGTTCGGATCAAGCGTAGAGAGGTGCACAAAGTCGAATTGTTTTTCCGCTTGGGGATAAAACAAGGTGGGATCGACGGGATTGCGCCATACCTGATAGGGGGTGCCGTAGCGCTGATGGAGCCGTTGTCCAAGTTGTTCGCTGACGGGCAATGCCATTTGGGCGTGTTTGAGCCCAGCCCGGAGTTGAACTTGCTGCTTAAGGTTCAACGCTGTGTTCCGTTCGGGCAGATGACCCGACCAGTGTTCGATATAGAGCAGGGGGGCGTGGGGATGCCGCTTGCGCAGTCTGCGGGCCCAAATTCCACTTTGGTGCGGGATGCAGCCCACGAGGACTTCAGGAGTTGTTCCCGCGTCCACCCAATGTTCAAGATGGGCATAGGCTTTCCGGGTCTGGCGCCAAGAAGATCCGTTTAAATGGAGATGGAGGTGGTCGGGTCCCTCTTCCTGTATATGGAGGTTTTTCTGCGCGGCCTCGGTGGTCCATCCGACTAAGCGCACCCGGTGCCGTTGGCGGAGCAGTTCGACCTGGCGGAGGATGAAGTTCCCGAGGGTGGGGTTGTTGGGATGGGGATGCCAGGGGGTGAAGAAGAGGAGCTCCATGGAACATCAAAGGTAGAAGCCCGGGGGTTTGGGTGGTGGGCTCGGTGCGTCGCGTTTTCGCGTATGACGGGTTGCTGTATTATATTTGCACCCCTCTAAATGGGTTGAACGCAACGCTTCACCGAGCGTTTGTGGAAGACACAGGAGGAGGTTTTTAACTTACGGTGGTTGTAGCTCAGCTGGTTAGAGCGCTAGTTTGTGGCACTAGAGGTCGCCGGTTCGAAACCGGTCATCCACCCAAAAGGGCATTCGGGCACCTATAATCGGTAGACCCGCAAAAACTTGCGGGTCTACCTACAACGCGACCGGGCTACGGGTGGCGTTGAGCGGAATGTAGAGGGTGTCGTTGGGGGTGATGCGTTCTTCCCATACGACGCTCAACACGCTAAAGCCTTCAATTTTCAGCAAAGGATCTACCAGGGGTTTGGGCAACAAAAACCGAAGCGGTTTGCGCCAGGTGCCGATTTGGGTGCCCGCAGAGAAGCTGTTTTGACCCGTGAATTCGTTGAGGTTGATCCCAATATCCAAGGGTTGTCCTTGTGGGCCAATGCCTTCGGTGATGGGGACATTGCGGTGGTAGTAGGCTTCGTTGGCCTTGATGATGGGCGCGCCATCCACCACGGCCCTGTCCTGGGTCCAACGACTGGTGCCGGGTTGGCCGGGGGAGTAGTTGTCTTCGAGTTGGGGGAGGTTGCTGAGTTGACGAAAGTCGCCATCGTTGGGGTCCCATTCGGTGATGTTGGTGGCGCGCAGGCCGTCGATCAGCAAATAGGTTTGGACATAGAGCCGGGGGGCGCTGAAGTTTTTGAAAAAGTCGATGCGCATATCGACTTGTACGTCGATGCCCGCGTCTTGGAGCTCGTGTTGTACGCTCACTACCGGACTCCGCAGTGCGAAGGTGTCGAGCAGGCTGCTGAGTTGGGTGCAGTTCACCAAAACGCCTTGGGCATAGGTCCATGGGGTTTGGGGAAAATCGCCTCGGGGAAACATTTGATTGAGTTCAAGATATTCCACCCTGCCTAGGTCTCGGCTGAAGCCAAATTGGAGATTGAGCAAATGGGCTTTGGGGTGGAGGTATTCGGCTTTGATGCGTTCTTCCTCGCACAGAGCCTGACGTACATGTCCGGTCGAGGTGGTTGTGATGATGAGCGGGTGATAGATCGGGTCGGGACTGAGTTCGTCGAGGGGATAGGTGGTGTCGACCAACTGAGGCTGATTTTTGGTACAACTGAATAAAATCAGGGCAAAAAGGCTGATTGTTAAGTTTCTGTAAAGCAGGGCCATGGGGGGTTATTTATGGTATTTTGGTCTAAATTAAATCAACTTACACAATGAAAACAGGTATTCTTTCTGTCGTATTATCCCTAACTTTGTGGGGGGGGGGTAACTGAGGCTCAGGCACAAAGCTGTCCAAATCGGCACAACAACAGCAGCCCCAATTATCTCGACAATGTTTCGGCCTCGGCGGTGTTTACCCCTCACCCCACTCAACCCAACGTCTATTTGGTGAACGGAGGGGTGTATGTGGTGAATGGGACGTTAACGATCGATGCGGAGGTGCGCATCACCAACGGCGCGGTGTTTTATTTTCGGAAAAATGCAGGGGTTTTGGTTCAAGCAGCGGGTAGGTTGATTATGGACGATGTAACCTTCGACGCTTCGGCCCGGCCTATCAACGATGTGTCCTGTTTGTGGAACGGCATTGTGTTAGAAGCAGGAGGGTCCCTCAATCGTTTGATTTCGACCAATTCGCTGATCAAATTTGCCAAAATCGGAGTTTTGTCGAAGGAAGGAGGCGCGCGTTATCGTCTCGTGGAGACTCATTTCTTGGACAATGTAGTAGGGCTTCAGGTCGAGAAATACCAAGCAGGTGTGCAGCACCCGGGCATTTATAAAGGTTGTGTTTTTGAAATTGACAGTCTCAATCTAAGCGACCCGACCTATGGAGTCCGTGTTTGGGACAACGATAATATTCGTTTTGGCGATTTGAATTGCACGGATAGTATGGATTTATTTTATTCCAAATTTATCAACTTAGATTATGGCATCTGGGGAAGACGAACCAGTGCCCGTGTTTTGATGAATCGCTTCTACAATATCAAAGAGGCCGGAATAAGAATTGTGGGTCACGAAATTCAAGAATTAGAAGATCCTACTACGGGTCAATTGATTGATTACGTAGAACAATGGGTAGTCGGTGACACGATGAGTTTTTCTTACTATTATCCGAAAGGAACATGTTATGAGGTAGGGTTCAATGCGCTCATCCAAGAATTGAGTTTGAGCGGTAACTGCATTCAAACGGATCGTTTGATGGGCAACACCTTTCAAAATTGCAAAAATGGTGTTTGGTCCACGGCGAGTACGCGAATCTGGATGCGCCAGAACTTCTTTGAGAACTCTGAGGAATATGCGGTTACTGTAGAGGGTTCTAAAAAGAACAGTTCTTGGGAGGCGATGCACAATTATGTGCGCGGTTGCGAAAATGGCTTTCGCGGCTACAACAACTTCAACATGCGCATGGAAATCGACACCAATTGTTTTGAAACGCCTTTGGTGGGAGGTGTGCCGATGA
>Ga0247844_1001361_pt1 | contig 45679 bp, 32 predicted proteins | sample LaCtaG_FD_192421 | JGI IMG/M metagenome (GOLD analysis project Ga0247844, IMG submission 192421) | Freshwater microbial communities from meromictic Lake La Cruz, Castile-La Mancha, Spain - LaCruzMarch201714.5m_1 | ecosystem: Environmental > Aquatic > Freshwater > Lake | place: Spain: Castile-La... | reverse complement strand
ATCCCGAATCCCGAATCCCGAATCCCGAATCCCGAATCCCGAATCCCGAATCCCGAATCCCGAATCCCGAATCCCGAATCCCGAATCCCGAATCCCGAACCCCGAATCCCGAATCCCGAATCCCGAATCCCGAATCCCGAATCCCGAATCCCGAATCCCGAATCCCGAATCCCGAGCAACGCCCCCAGTTTTCAGTTTTCAGTTTGCAGTAAAGAGTTACAAGTATCCCAAACTGCAAACTCCAAACTGCAAGCTCTTAACTCCCACTCCGAATCCGATCCGTGAGTCTGCAAAAAAAAAAACCGCCCCACAAGGGGCGGCTCAATCGCTCCGAAGTCACCCTCAGATTAATTCATTTTATACCGCTTGAAATTTTTCTGCTTCACCTCCTTGGCCTCCTTTTCCTTCTTGTCGTCTTGATTTTGGAAGCCGACGCGGTCCATGGCACACCGGAAGCCGATGTAATCCGTGCTTTGGTCTTCTTCCAAATAACGACGTGTTCCGGGAGAAAGCCAATACGCGCGGTCTTTCCATGAACCACCTTTGTACACGCGTACTTGATTGCCCACCAAAGTGGTTACTCCATATTCGTACATAGGTGCTTGCCCTTCTTCCAAATCATCATCATAGTAAATCGAAGATGCCTTGTCTCCGTCGTTGTAGTCGCGATTATCGCTTTGGTTGTAATTCCTGCGGTTCAGGTTTTCTTCTGTCGTTACCGAACGCACGGGTAGCTCTCCAGGCAGACGAACCAGGCTGCTGTCCGGACCGTACTGGGGTTCCTGTAGTACCTCGAGCGAACCAATATCCTGATAATTTCGGTCGAACGTCTCAAATTCATTTCCGCGAAACGCTCTGAAATCGTCCATGTCTTCGCCACTCAACGGTCGGTAGACGTCCATCACCCACTCGGCAACGTTGCCCGCCATATCGTACAATCCGTAGTCATTCGGAGGATAGAAACCCACCTGAATCGTGATATCGGCCTGATCGTTCAACCAACCTGCTGCACCCATATTGTCACCCCGGCCCCGCTTGTAGTTCGCCAGCATTTCTCCGCGCTCCTTCTTATCAGAATTGCGCATGGAGGAACCTGACCATGCGTATTTATTGCCTTCAGTGGTGCGCTCGAACTGTCGATTGCCCACATTGCCATAGGCCGCGAATTCCCATTCTGCTTCGGTCGGAAGTCTATATTTTGGCAAGAGTACACCGTCTTCTACGCGAACAGGACGACCTTCTTTTCCATACGGACTCTCTGGATTCAGGTCGGGAAGTCCCTTTTTATTCTGTTGGGTGTACTCTCCTGGTTTGTACAAATACACTTCGGTATTGAAATGATCCGCATCTTTTTGGTCGGGCATCACATTCAAAACCCCTTCGTCAATCAAAATTTGCTCGTTCACGCGATCGGTTCTCCAAGCGCAGAACTTCATGGCCTGAATCCAACTCACGCCGACAACAGGGTAGAAATTGTAGGCTGGATGACGGAGATAGTTTTCAACGTATAATTCGTTGTATCCCAATTTGTCTCGCCACACCAAGGTGTCGGGCAGGGCGGAGTTGTAGATCTCGGGATAATAATCGTAGTCGTAGACCCGACGCAACCAATATAGGTATTCGCGATAATCCACATTCGTTACCTCGTATTCGTCGAGGTAAAACGAAGAAACGGTCACTTGGCGGGGAATGTTGTTCCAATCTCGTTGAAAGTCCTCTTCGACCCGACCCATGCTAAAGGTTCCTCCTTCGATAAAGACGAGTCCTGGTCCAGTTTCCTGTCCTTTGTACTTCAGGTTGGCTTGAAAACCACCATTCTTTTTGTCGTTGATTTTCCATCCTGTCGTATTGCTGGCGTTCTTGGAACACGCCAATCCAAATACGACCAGGGAAAACACCCAGAATCTGCTGAGCTTCGTCATTGAGGCAGGGGATTTAAACTGCTAAACTAGAACTTTGGACACTTTATTGCGTCAATCCGCTTCTTTTTGGCCTTACAAGGGAACTGATAAGCCAAAGAAATCTCGTGGGCTCCTCCTCCCGCATTCGAGAATTGGGAGATGGTGTAATCATAGCTGTAACCGATTCTCCAAGGCGAATTTTCAGGTAAAAACCCGATATTCATCACCAAGGCATCCAGATTCTCAGAGTTCTGCCGAATGCCCAAACCACCTGCAAAACCGTTTCGACTAAAAGCCAATCCGTATGTGATTTGCGTGAAAGGACCCTGATTCTGAAATACAATGTTGGGAATCAGGTAATTCTGAATGGAATTGTGCAAGCGTTTCCGCCCGATTGGAATATTGGCTCCCAAGTGGGCGGTCAATTTCATGGGGAGCTTTGACTCCGTAAAGAAGGCTTCGTTCGGTTGGGTAAGATGGTGTGCGGCCAATCCGAAGTAGAAATTCTTAGTGTACCCAATAAACCCGGTCGATAAATCCACATGGTTGTTGGTATTGGAGCCGGGCGGAACTTCGTTGGTGGGGCGCACAAATCCGTAAAACGGATCGATCATATCCGGGAATGTAAAGTCTCCCCAGTTCAAGGCTCTAGAGCGGAATGTGGCTTGAAAGCCGGCCAATATTGAAAATTTTCGGCTTACTTTCAAATGGTAACTATAAATACCGCTTATTTCGGTCGTCGTCAAAACCCCATTGCCCGCCTCGTCTCGGAGGACCAAAACCCCAATACCGCCTTTTAAGGCATCTACATATTGATCGTAGGAGGCACTAAACGTCTGATAGGCGCCAAACGAAGGATACTGGTTCCGATAGTTCAAATGCACTTTCGGACAGCGATCCGCCCCGGCCAAAGCGGGGTTCAGGTACAGCGGATTTGCATAATATTGGGAAAAATGCGGATCCTGCGCTTGAACCAGCACAGTACCCAAAGCGCAAATCCCGAAAGCCAGATGTTTCAACATGGAATGCGAAAATCGTTTCAAGAAGCAATATTAAGAATAAAAATTTGTGCTACTCGACTTATGAAGTTTTTTCTCGAGTCCAAAATCTTTGCCAAAGAAGAACCTCAGCGATTGAACGACGAAAATAGGACAAGGGTTGGGTGCGTTAGATCCCAGAGAGCCTGCGATTTCAACAACATCTTTGCACGATGCGGCGTTTTGAGGTTTTGAGTAGAATAGATTCCCCATTGAAAAAGGATCGTAAGCGCATTTTGATTGGATTGAGCCTCCTATTCGTGGCCTTCGGCGCACGTGCGCAAAGGGATCGCGAATGGAGCCTGCAATGGGAACCCGGGTTGCATCGACTGGCAACAGGTCGAGAAGTTTCCTTACTGCAGCCCAGGCAAGGTTTTGTCGATATAGAAAGAAGTCCACTGCCGATGGTGCGGGAGCGGTTCATCCTCAATTCGGATGGGGCGAATCGGATCCCTGTTTTGCGTCCAATCGAAACAGAAATGATCGCGCTTCCTTCAGGCCTTTCAACTCCCGCTGACACACTTCCGTATTGGGTTTCTCTAGAACAAGAAGCGGGGCGTTCCCAATGGGTCGTGGACTGGGTTCCTTACTTGCGAACCGACCGCGGGGTGGTTCGCGTCACAAGGGTGCGGGTGGAATGGAAAGACCTGCCTGTTGGAGCCCGCAAGTCGCAAAAAGCCCAGCAAATCTTTGCCAATACCAGCGTTCTCGCCACGGGCACTTGGGCTCGATTCGAAATTGGTACCAACGGTGTGTACCGGCTCTTGCCATCCGACTTGAGCGCAGCGGGGTTTGATCTCGCGAATGCCAATCCAAGCTTTTTCAAGGTCTATGGATCCCGAGGCGGAATGCTCTCTGAATCCAATGCCGAAGTGGTGACCGACGACTTGCGCGAATTGCCTGTACTCTTGGTCGAAGATGGCAATGGACGATTTGATGCAGCAGATCGGCTGATCTTTTATGCGGAGGGTCCGCATCCATGGCGGTTTTCAGATGGAGTGTATTCCCATCAAAAGAATCTCTACAGCGAGCGCAATTTGGTTTGGGTCACCCTCTCTGATAATCCGGCTTTAAGTCCAACAAATCGCCCCAGTGAGACCGCTACGCCCACCGTTGTCCGGACCGATTTTGACGAAGCGGTATTCATGGAAAACGATTTGGAGAATCTCGTGGGTACCGGTAAACAGTGGTTCGGAGAGAAATTCGATTTCACGCTTCAGTACAATTTTGTCTTTTCTATACCCAATGTAACACTGGGACAATCGGCCAACCTGCGGTTTAGGGCAGCGGCCCGATCTTCAAGCCCAGGCACATCGATGGTCCTCGGCGGCACAGGGGGGTCGATTAGCGCAACATTTCCTGCCGTCGATGTCGTCTCGCCCGGAGCGGATTTTGTTCGAACCCAGACAGCCAGCGGTCCATTCCAAATCACAAGCCCGGTGCTCTCACTGACCGCTACCTATCAAAATTCGGTCAATCCATCGGCCATTGCATGGCTCGACTACATTGAGCTCTTGGCCCGGAGAAATCTCAGTTTTACCGGTGTCGAACATATCTTGTTTCGAGACTTGAGTTCTGTAGGGCCGGGCAATGTTGTCGAATTCTCCTTTACCGGTTCCACATCGAATCTTCAGGTGTGGGATGTAACCAATCCCTTTGAAGCTCGATCGATTCAATTGGTACCCGGGTCGTCTTCCATTCGCGTAACCGCAGATTCTTTAAGGCAATTCGCCGCTTTTCATCCAGACGCCAACCTCGTTCGTCCTGTATTTGCGGGGACCCATGAAAATCAGAATTTGCACGCGTTGTTGGCTGCTGAATTGGTCATTCTCCATGCCCCCGAATTCCGGGAGTCGGCAGAACGATTGGCGGAACATCACCGAAATAAGCAAGGGATGTCGGTGCACAATGTTTCGGTTCAGGACGTATTTAATGAGTTTTCTGGGGGAGTTCAAGACCCTACCGCGATCAAGAGTTTTTTGAGAATGCTCTACCAACGACCCGGGGCGGATACCCTGCGGTATGTGCTCCTTTTTGGCGATGCTTCGTATGACTACAAGGATCGAATTCCGAACAACACCAATTTTGTCCCGACCTACGAGAGCGAGGCTTCATTTTCACTGAACAACAGCTATTGTTCCGACGATTATTTCGGGTTTCTCGATCCGGACGAGCAGGGTGTAGACTTGAATCAATTGCTCGATGTGGGAATCGGGCGTTTTGTCGTGCGCACTTCTGCCGAAGCCAACTCTATGGTCAACAAGGTCATCGAGTATGCCAATCCCGCTCAATCGCTCGGATCGTGGCGAAACCGGGTTTTGTTTGCCGCAGACGATGTCGACGCGAGTTGGGAAACGGTGTTGATGGATGCCGCAGAGCGTGCCGCCTTAGCCGGAGAAACCAGCGACCCTCGGCTCAATCAAGTCAAAGTATATCAAGATGCCTTTGTACAAGTCGTCAATGGGGGGAGCGAGCGCTACCCTGAGGCCCAAACGGCGTTTGTAGGAGGGGTCGAACAGGGAAATTTGCTTACGGCCTATACCGGGCATGGGGGTGAAATTGGGCTGGCTTCTGAGCGAATCTTGCAATTGGTCGACATCAACAGTTGGAACAATGGAGTCAAGGCTCCACTCATCATTACCATTACGTGCGAGTTTACCCGCTATGACGATCCCAAACGCGTCAGCGCTGGCGAATTGGCTCATTTGAACCCCCAAGGGGGTGCCATTGGGCTTATGTCGACTCAGAGGGTGGTATACGCGAGTCAGAGTACACTCAACATGACCCAAAACATTGTTGATACGGCCTTTAGCCGATCGGGAGGACAGCGCATCAGGTTGGGCGACGTGCTGCGCATTGTGAAGAATGCCTCAGGCGGCTCCGATCGCCGGGTATTCTCGCTCTTTGGCGATCCAGCGATGCCGCTGAATACGCCTTTGTACGACTTGGAACTCACCGAAATCAACGGGCAAACTCCGGGATTGGATACGCTCAAGGCCCTCGGCAAAGTGGAGATGAAAGGCCGTGTTGTTGGAAGCCAGGGACAGTTGCTCAGCGATTTTAATGGTCCCATCGATGTCTTGGTGTACGACAAGCCAACATCGAGGGTCACCTTAGTCAACGACGGAGTGGGGCCGCCCTTGCCGTTCAACGAGCGCAAGAATATTCTGTATTCGGGCAAGGCTACCGTAGTGGGGGGGGTGTTTGCGTTCGAGTTTATCGTCCCCCTCGATATTGGCTTCAATTACGGAACAGGTCGGATGAGCGCCTATGCGCACAATGGGATCGACGATGCCTCTGGCCGAGACGAGCGTTTTCAAGTGGGCGGGCAAGACCTCAACGCCCCAGCAGACGATCAAGGCCCCGATATCCAGTTGTTTCTCAATGACCCCAGTTTTGTGAATGGGGGCATCAGCCCGCCCAATCCGTTGCTGTTGGCACAGCTCAGCGATTCATCCGGCATCAATACGGCCGGACTCGGTATCGGACACGAAATTGCACTGATTCTAGACGGCAATATCAACGCGCCCATCGTCCTAAACGATCGCTACCAAAGCGAGCCGGGGAGTTATCAAAAAGGGCAATTGACCTTTCCGCTGGGCTCCCTGAGCCCGGGTCCCCACACCCTCGAATTGCGGGCTTGGGATACGTACAACAACCCTTCAACCCAAAAATTGGACTTTGTAGTACGCGATGCGTCTGGGCTCAAGCTCGAACACGTGCTGAACTATCCAAATCCTTTCACCACGGCGACCGATTTTCAATTTGAACACAACCGCCCCGGAGAAGAATTGGAAGTGATGGTGCGCATTGTCACGGTATCCGGCAAACAAGTCAAGACCCTGCGCAAACGGATTCCGGCCGCTCCAGCCCGCATCACAGGGATTCCCTGGGACGGCAAGGACGATTTCGGCGATCGAATCGGAAGGGGGACCTACCTCTATCAACTCAATGTGCGAAGCCTTTCCGATGGTGCCCAAGCCGAAGAATACCAAAAGCTGGTCATTCTGCGTTAAGGCTCCGGGTGGGTTTATCTTTGCGCTCGCTCTATTGACAATCAACGGATGAACAAGAACTTAACTGGCGCTGCAATTCTGCTGATTGCCGCAATCCCCCTGGGCGCCCAGGTCACCGCTTTTGGAGAGTACAATACGATCACTACGGCCGTACCCTTCCTGATTATTTCGCCCGACAGCCGGGCAGGAGGCATGGGCGATGTGGGTGTGAGTACGTCGCCTGATGCGAACAATCTGCACTGGAATGTGGCCAAGTTGGCTTATTTGGACAAGAAACAGAACAGTCTGTCGCTTTCTTATACGCCATGGCTCAGCCGTTTGGTCCCCGACATCGATTTGGCCTACCTCAGCTATCAAATTCAGACGGGTCGCCGCGGAGGTCTCGGTTTTTCGCTCCGCTATTTTTCGCTGGGTGAAATCAATTTGACCGACGATTTGGGCAACCCACAAGGCACTTTGAATCCCAACGAATTTGCCTTCGATGGCGGATATGCGCTCCAATTGAGCGACCGAATCAGTTTGGGCGTTGCGCTGCGGTATATCTACAGCAATTTGGGTCAGAGCAATGTAAGTGGAGCGGGCAATACCAAGGCGGGACAGTCTTTTGCCGCCGACGTGGGTTCGTTTTATACGTCGAGAGAGTTCAATTTGGGTTCGGGTCAAAAGGGATCGTATCAGTTGGGGGTATTGTTGTCCAATATGGGCGCCAAAATCACCTACAGCGACGATGCGAATGCCGACTTTATCCCGACCAATCTCCGCTTGGGCGGCACCTTTCTCTGGTCGTTTGACGAGTACAACAAATTGGGCTTGACCTTGGAAATGAACAAGCTTCTGGTTCCCACACCCCCCATTCGCGAAGGAGACCGCGGCATTGACTCCGACGAAAATGGCAATGGAATTCCCAACGAGATTTTGGCCGGCGAGGACGACAATGTCAATTTCTTTCAAGGGATGACCCAGTCGTTCAGCGATGCGCCCGGAGGTTCTTCTGAAGAATTCAAGGAGATCGTATGGAATTTCGGGGCCGAATATTTATACGATGAGTTTTTCCGCTTCCGCGCTGGCTATCAGTATGAAAGCGAAATGAAAGGCAACCGGAAGTACTATACGATGGGTCTTGGTCTGAAATACAATGTGTTTGCCCTTGATTTTGCCTACCTGATTCCAGGAACGCCCACCGTAACCAGTCCATTGGAAAACACGCTTCGCTTTACCCTGATCTACGACTTCCAGAACGGAAGCGACGAGGGTTGAGTGGGTTCGCCCTTCCCGTGGTGAAACTTTTGCCCCGCATTCCTGTCAAGGCCCGAAGAAACCTTCGGGCCTGACTTATTTTTGGACCCCCGTCCCAGTAGACGGCAAATTCGAATCCAACCATGCCTGCTCAGAACATTCAAAAGAAGAAGCTCGATAAAGCGGTGTACCTCAAGTGGTATGAGGACATGCTGTTTTGGAGAAAGTTTGAAGACAAGACGTCTGCCTTGTACATCCAACAGAAAATTAGGGGTTTTCTCCACCTCTATAATGGACAAGAAGCGGTATTGGCAGGCTCGCTGCTCGCGATGGAGCCAGGCGATAAAATGATTACCGCTTACCGCAATCACGTTCAACCCATCGGTCTGGGCGAAGATCCCCGTAGAATTATGGCCGAATTGCTCGGAAAGGCCACGGGCACCTCGCATGGAAAAGGGGGATCCATGCATATGTTTTCGAAAGAGCATCACTTTTATGGTGGCCATGGCATCGTGGGTGGACAAATCCCGCTGGGCGCTGGTTTGGCTTTTGCCGATCAATACGAGGGCCGTTCGAATGTTACGCTCACCTATATGGGCGATGGAGCCGTTCGTCAAGGCGCTTTCCACGAAACTTTGAATCTCGCGGCGTTGTGGAAACTGCCCGTGGTCTTTATTATTGAGAACAACGGTTATGCCATGGGCACCTCGGTGGAGCGTTCGTCCAACCATACCGAAATCTGGAAATTGGGTCTAGGGTATGAAATCCCCTGCGGTCCGGTCGAGGGCATGGATCCCAAGACCGTTTATGAGGGTGTATTGGAAGCAGTGGCTCATGCTCGGGCCGGGAAAGGACCCAGTTTGCTCGAAATCCGAACCTATCGATACAAAGGGCACTCCATGAGCGATGCCCAGCATTATCGAACCAAAGAAGAAGTCGCCGAATATCAGGCCATCGACCCCATTTCTACCGTGCGTCAATTGTTGTTGGACAAAAAGTGGTCTACCGAGTCGGCTTTGGAGCAAATTGAACAGGAAGTCAAAGAGCGGGTTGAAGAGTGCGTGCGGTTTGCTGAAGAATCGCCTTTTCCCGAGCCCGAGGATTTGTATCGCGACATCTACGCCCAGACCGACTACCCCTTTATTAAAGAATAAGAAGCGCTTTCATGGCTGAAATTGTTACCATGCCCCGACTTTCGGATACAATGACCGAAGGGGTTGTCGCCAAATGGCATAAAAAGGTCGGCGATCCCGTCAAAGAGGGCGATTTGCTCGCCGAAATTGAAACCGACAAAGCGACGATGGAATTTGAGTCCTTTCAGGAAGGGACGTTGTTGCACATCGGAGTAGAGGAGGGTCAAACCGCAGCGGTCGATAGCATCTTGGCCATTCTGGGTTCGAAAGGGGAGGACGTATCCCATCTATTGAAGTCGGGTGGGTCAGCGGCTCCGATCGAAAAGTCGGTGCCGGCAGTGGAAGCCTCTGTTTCGGTGGTGCCGCAGGTGCAGAGCGTCGAGGCCGTAGACAATGGACGTCTTAAAGCGTCTCCCTTGGCTCGAAAAATGGCCGAAGAGAAGGGACTGGATTTGCGGACCATCGAGGGAAGTGGTGAAGGAGGACGCATTGTGAAACGCGATTTGGATTCCGCCCAGCCCGCGCGCTCGACGGTTTCTACCCATACCCCGGTTTTGGCTTCGGGCGTCGAGTCCTTTGAAGATGTCGCGCTCAGTTCCATGCGCAAAACCATTGCCAGAAGGCTTTCGGAATCCAAGTTCAGCGCTCCGCATTTCTACCTTACGCTCGAAATAGCCATGGATGCCGTGGTTTCGGAGCGCAAAAAGATCAACGAAGTGTTGGGCACCAAAGTGAGCGTCAACGACTTTGTCGTGTTGGCCGCGGCCAAGGCACTCAAAAGGCACCCCAAAGTGAACAGTTCTTGGTTGGGCGATCGCATTCGGACCCATCACCATGTCCATATTGGCATTGCTGTCGCCGTAGAAGAGGGCCTTTTGGTTCCCGTGGTTCGCTTTGCTGACGGAAAATCTCTCTCTTCGATCTCCGAAGAGGTGCGATTGCTGGCTGGCCGGGCCCGCGACAAAAAGCTTCAACCCTCAGAGTGGGAAGGGAGCACTTTTACGATATCCAATTTGGGGATGTTCGGCATCGAAGAATTCACAGCCATTATCAACCCACCCGATGCCTGTATTCTGGCGGTAGGGGGGGTGCGCGAAGTGCCCGTGGTGGTCGATGGTGCCCTTGGAATCGGCCAGCGCATGAAGGTGACGCTCAGTTGTGATCACCGAGTAGTCGATGGGGCTACGGGGGCGGCATTCCTTCAGACCTTGCGGAGCTTCCTCGAGCAGCCGCTGTCGATGCTCTTTTGAGTGAAGCGCTTTCTCGTTACCGGTGCCTCTCGAGGAATCGGTAGGGCGGTGGCGATCGAACTGGCTCGACACGGTTCTGTTCTCGCTTTGGCCCGAACCGAATCGGCTTTGAATTCGCTCAAAAGCGAGGCGGGAGCAACGCTCGAGACATTTCCTTTTGCATTGGGTAGCGACGACTGGTCTCATTTGCAGGCGCGTATTGAACAATGGGGCCCGCTCGATGGGGTCGTTCACGCCGCCGCCTCGATGATCAACAAGCCATTCTTGGAACTGAACGATCGGGAAATCGGCGAACTCTTTGTTCAAAACAGCGTGGCGGTCTTTGGATTGTATCGAACGCTGATCCCCCTCGCGAACCCAGAGGCGCATTTTGTCTCGCTTGGAAGCATGGGCGGAATGACGGGCACTGCCAAGTTCGCTGGATTGAGTGCGTATAGTTCCAGCAAAGCCGCCATGATGACGCTGACGGAATGCCTGCAGGCGGAATTTGCAGAATCCACACTCTCCTTTAATACGCTGGCTTTGGGCGCGGTCGATACCGAAATGCTCAATGAGGCCTTTCCCGGTTATCAGGCACCGGTGGATCCAGCGACCATGGCTGCCTATATCGCGTCGTTTGTGCTGCATGCGCACCGGGTGATTCGAGGTAAAGTGGTTCCCGTCAGCCGCTCAACGCCCTGATCAAATTCAAAATTTATCGATCTGCTCTTCAACGAGTAAGTGATTTTCTATTGGTTTTTTACGAGGCAGGTGTTGCAGGTTTAAGAAGTGGGATTACCTTTGCAGCCCGTTTCACACCAAGGTATGGAACAGCGTTCTCTGAGAGCTTGTTGATAAGTCGAGTGAAATTCAGCCTTGACAAAGGCTTTTACCGATGTATCTTTGCCCTCCCGATCGCAATCCATCACGGATCGAACGGACGTTCTTGAAAAAAATGTTGAGTGCAAATTTGGAAGAGTCAAAAACTCTTCTACCTTTGCCGCCCCGTTTGGATGACCCGCTTCGCGGATCGCTTTTCGGGAAAGACATTCTGAATCGTTGCCCTCGGGCAATTCGTTCTTTGAATTATTGGGAAGAGAAGGTAAGAACCAAGCATAGAATCGAGCACAGCAGATCAAACATCTTACAACGGAGAGTTTGATCCTGGCTCAGGATGAACGCTAGCGGCAGGCTTAACACATGCAAGTCGAACGGTAACAGGTCTTCGGATGCTGACGAGTGGCGCACGGGTGCGTAACGCGTATGCAACTTGCCCTCAACTGGGGAATAGCCCGGAGAAATTCGGATTAATGCCCCATTGTACATCGCCCTCGCATGGGGGTGTTGTTAAAGCTTCGGCGGTTGAGGATGGGCATGCGTCCTATTAGCTTGTTGGTGAGGTAACGGCTCACCAAGGCGACGATAGGTAGGGGGCCTGAGAGGGTAATCCCCCACACTGGTACTGAGACACGGACCAGACTCCTACGGGAGGCAGCAGTGAGGAATATTGGGCAATGGACGAAAGTCTGACCCAGCCATGCCGCGTGCAGGATGACGGCCCTCCGGGTTGTAAACTGCTTTTGTTTGGGAATAAACCCTTGGACGTGTCCAAGGCTGAAGGTACCATTCGAATAAGGATCGGCTAACTCCGTGCCAGCAGCCGCGGTAATACGGAGGATCCAAGCGTTATCCGGATTTATTGGGTTTAAAGGGTCCGCAGGCGGATTATTAAGTCAGTGGTGAAATCCTGCAGCTCAACTGTAGAACTGCCATTGATACTGATAGTCTTGAGTGTGGTTGAAGTGGGCGGAATGTGTCATGTAGCGGTGAAATGCATAGATATGACACAGAACACCGATTGCGAAGGCAGCTCACTAAGCCATTACTGACGCTCAGGGACGAAAGCGTGGGGATCAAACAGGATTAGATACCCTGGTAGTCCACGCCGTAAACGATGATCACTCGCTGTTGGCGATACACTGTCAGCGGCCAAGCGAAAGCATTAAGTGATCCACCTGGGGAGTACGCCGGCAACGGTGAAACTCAAAGGAATTGACGGGGGCCCGCACAAGCGGTGGAGCATGTGGTTTAATTCGATGATACGCGAGGAACCTTACCTGGGCTTAAATGGGGGATGACCGCTGCGGAAACGTGGCTTTCTTCGGACATCCTTCAAGGTGCTGCATGGTTGTCGTCAGCTCGTGCCGTGAGGTGTCGGGTTAAGTCCCATAACGAGCGCAACCCCTATCTTTAGTTGCCAGCGGTTCGGCCGGGGACTCTAAAGAAACTGCCCGCGCAAGCGGTGAGGAAGGTGGGGATGACGTCAAATCATCACGGCCCTTACGTCCAGGGCTACACACGTGCTACAATGGTGGTGACAGAGGGCAGCCACTCCGCGAGGAGGAGCTAATCCTTAAACGCCATCTCAGTTCGGATCGGAGTCTGCAACTCGACTCCGTGAAGCTGGAATCGCTAGTAATCGCGCATCAGCCATGGCGCGGTGAATACGTTCCCGGGCCTTGTACACACCGCCCGTCAAGCCATGGGAGCTGGGGGTGCCTGAAGTCAGTGACCGCAAGGAGCTGCCTAGGGTAAAACTAGTGACTGGGGCTAAGTCGTAACAAGGTAGCCGTACCGGAAGGTGCGGCTGGAACATCTCCTTTTTAGAGAACATGCTCGTAGAGCGCGGTTCAAATCTCTCTTCCCTTTATAATATTTTCCCTGGTGCCGTGGTCTCCGAGTCAGAGGACGGCTGTGTCCGATGGATACAGTTATGGAAGACCGACGACCCACCGGCTAAGGGACCTACAGTCTCGTAGCTCAGGTGGTTAGAGCGCAACACTGATAATGTTGAGGTCCGCAGTTCGAGTCTGCGCGGGACTACGACCAAAGGGGAATTAGCTCAGCTGGCTAGAGCACCTGCTTTGCAAGCAGGGGGTCATCGGTTCGACTCCGATATTCTCCACGAAAATGTACTTTTCGTCGGATTCGGATAGAGCCGGCACGTTGGGCAAGAGAGGCATGGTGTGTCAAACAGCGGTTTGACAAACGGTTCGATTCCGTTCGTTCTCACTGAAAAAGAGTTTCGACTCTTTTTGAAGTTCTTTGAAATACTGGATAGGAAGCATGAAGTTGTTTTGGAACAACTTCGATCAAGAAAGTAAGTAAGGGCAAGCGGTGGATGCCTTGGCTTTCAGAGGCGATGAAGGACGCGATAAGCTGCGATAAGCTCCGGGGAGTTGCACATGAGCTGTGATCCGGAGATTTCCGAATGGGGCAACCCGGCACGTTGAAGACGTGTCGTCATTGACGCCAACCTGGGGAACTGAAACATCTTAGTACCCAGAGGAAGAGAAAACAATAGTGATTCCCTTAGTAGTGGCGAGCGAAAGGGGAATAGCCCAAACCAAGGTTGTTTCGGCAATCTTGGGGTTGTAGGACCACAATGTGGAATGTGCTGCGAAGCAGAAGTGTCTGGAAAGTCACACCAAAGAAGGTGATAGTCCTGTAGGCGTATGCACGCATTATTCTTAGTGGTATCCTGAGTAGCGCGGGACACGTGAAATCCTGTGTGAAACTGCCAGAACCATCTGGTAAGGCTAAATACTCCTGAAAGACCGATAGTGCACTAGTACCGTGAGGGAAAGGTGAAAAGTACCCTGAATAAGGGAGTGAAATAGTTCCTGAAACCGCTTGCTTACAAGCTGTCGGAGCCCTTTCGTGGGGTGACGGCGTGCCTTTTGCATAATGAGCCTACGAGTTGCTCCTCACTAGCAAGGTTAACCCCGTTGACGGGGGCAGCCGAAGCGAAAGCGAGTCTGAATAGGGCGCTTAGTTAGTGGGGGCAGACGCGAAACCTTGTGATCTACCCATGGCCAGGTTGAAGCTCTGGTAACACAGAGTGGAGGACCGAACTAGTTGACGTTGAAAAGTCTTTGGATGAGCTGTGGGTAGGGGTGAAAGGCTAATCAAACTGGGAAATAGCTCGTTCTCCCCGAAATGCATTTAGGTGCAGCCTCGAGCGTATTGTTGCAGAGGTAGAGCGACTGGTTGGATGAGGGGGCTTCACCGCCTACCAAATCCTGTCAAACTCCGAATGCTGCAACATTTACTCGGGAGTGAGGGCGTGGGTGCTAAGGTCTTCGTCCGAGAGGGAAAGAACCCAGACCACCTGCTAAGGTCCCCAAATTTGTGCTAAGTTGATCAAACGTGGTCAGATTGCTTTGACAGCTAGGATGTTGGCTTGGAAGCAGCCATTCATTTAAAGAGTGCGTAACAGCTCACTAGTCGAGCGATCAGGCGTGGATAATAATCGGGCATCAAGCACAATACCGAAGCAGTGGCTTCCGTAAGGAGGGGTAGGGGAGCATTCTGTTTGCGTCGAAGGTGAGTCGCGAGGCTTGCTGGAGCGGACAGAAACGAAAATGTAGGCATAAGTAACGATAAAGCAGGCGAGAAACCTGCTCACCGGTAGCCTAAGGTTTCCTGATCAACGTTAATCGGATCAGGGTCAGTCGGGTCCTAAGGCGAACCCGAAGGGGGTAGTCGATGGACAACTGGTTAATATTCCAGTACTTGTTTATACTGCGATGGGGTGACGAAGTAGTGAAAGTCCTGCGCACTGACGGAATAGTGCGTTAAAGCTGGTAGATATACCTGTCGTAGGCAAATCCGCGACGGGTGTCGAAGGTGATAGTACCCTGAATCTTCGGACGACGGGATATGGACCTAATCAGACTTCCGAGAAAACCCTCTAAGCTTCAGGTATAGACAACCCGTACCGCAAACCGACACAGGTAGGCAAGGAGAGAATCCTAAGGTGCTCGAGTGAATCATGGCTAAGGAACTAGGCAAAATAGGCCCGTAACTTCGGGAGAAGGGTCCCCCACTTTGTGGGGCGCAGTGAAAAGGTCCAGGCGACTGTTTATCAAAAACACAGGACTCTGCTAAATCGAAAGATGATGTATAGGGTCTGACACCTGCCCGGTGCTGGAAGGTTAAGAGGAGGCGTTATCTTCGGAGAAGCGCTGAATTGAAGCCCCAGTAAACGGCGGCCGTAACTATAACGGTCCTAAGGTAGCGAAATTCCTTGTCGGGTAAGTTCCGACCTGCACGAATGGTGTAACGATCTGGATACTGTCTCGGCCATGAGCTCGGTGAAATTGTAGTCTCGGTGAAGATGCCGGGTACCCGCAATGGGACGAAAAGACCCCGTGAACCTTCACTATAGCTTAGTATTGACTTCGGACAAATGATGTGTAGGATAGGTGGGAGACGTTGAAGTGGCCTCGCTAGGGGTTGTGGAGTCGTCCTTGAAATACCACCCTTTATTTGGCTGGAGCCTAACCCCGCAAGGGGGACAGTGCTTGGTGGGTAGTTTGACTGGGGTGGTCGCCTCCAAAAGAGTAACGGAGGCTTCTAAAGGTGCCCTCAGCACGCTTGGTAACCGTGCGTAGAGTGCAATGGCATAAGGGCGCTTGACTGTGAGACCTACAAGTCGAGCAGGTACGAAAGTAGAGCATAGTGATCCGGTGGTTCCGCATGGAAGGGCCATCGCTCAAAGGATAAAAGGTACTCCGGGGATAACAGGCTGATCCCCCCCAAGAGCTCACATCGACGGGGGGGTTTGGCACCTCGATGTCGGCTCGTCACATCCTGGGGCTGGAGAAGGTCCCAAGGGTTGGGCTGTTCGCCCATTAAAGTGGCACGCGAGCTGGGTTCAGAACGTCGCGAGACAGTTCGGTCTCTATCTATTGTGGGCGTTAGAAACTTGAGGAGGGCTGACCTTAGTACGAGAGGACCGGGTCGGACGCACCGCTAGTGCACCTGTTGTGGCGCCAGCTGCATCGCAGGGTAGCTATGTGCGGATTTGATAAGCACTGAAAGCATATAAGTGCGAAACATGCTCCAAGATGAGGTTTCTTTTAAGGGTCGTTCTAGACGAGGACGTTGATAGGCTGTAGGTGTAAAGGCAGTAATGTCAAAGCCGAGCAGTACTAATTACCCGTACACTTTCTGATTACCAAACAACTTCATGCATTCCTACCTGTATTTCATCGTTATTGATGATTTTGGGTGACTATAGCAGCGGGGATCACCTCTTCCCATTCCGAACAGAGTAGTTAAGACCGCTTGCGCAGATGGTACTGGGGTAACTCCTGGGAGAGTATGTCGTCGCCTTCTTCAGCCCCGATTGGTTCGCCATTCGGGGCTTTTTTTTTGACCTTAAGCCGGTATTTCAGAAGATAAGAGGCGATCGAGCCCCCAATCAATCTCACGATTCCATTGTTGCAATTGAACCTCCCAAACGTCGCTGTTTTCGGGAATCAGTTTCGTCCCTTCTCTCCTCCATTCATCGATCCGGGACTGGAGCAGCATTGAATGCTCCGTCGAGGGACTGCGGATTAGGCCCAGTCCTTCTATAAAGACATGAATATGATGTAGCCTTCCGTCACAGTAGAAGGCGAAAAGCGGGTTGGGTATACCAACCCGGGCAAGCACGTGGGTGGGTTGACACAATCGGTTCTCTTTTTCCCCCTCACGCAGTTGATGTCCCAATCGAGCGACCCCGAATCGGAGCATTTCCAGTTCGTCGGCGCACGTGTCTCGATCCAAATGTCCTCGATGAAATTCGAGCAGCAAACGGCGGATCATGCGCTCCATTTCGTTTGGAACGTGCAACACTTCCCATTCGAGGCGGTCTAGGGTTCTCTGAAGCTGATTGGCCAATGGGGCTGCGTCAATAGCTGATCCCACACCACCTTCAGGTTCAAGCAGCGAAAAGAGCCTCGGACTGTTTAGCGCCCAATACCAAGGCAAGTCGCCTCCAGTCATACGAATTTGGGTGTTGAATTGCCGGCTCAACCACAAGAGTTGGGCGAGAAGCAAACGGTAGTCGGTGGTAAAACGACGTTCGCACGGTATTGTAGGCGGTTCGGAAACGTGTGATATCGCGTCTTCGGCCAAGGGATAGGACGGATCAATGGCCACTCCAAAGGCCCGGGCAATCTTGAGGTATTCATCGAGGGGAATGTTGATTTGACCCCGCATCTGTCGCTGGACGGTGTTGGGTGATTTGTTCAGCAAGACTCCGATTTCTCGCGGAAGATTGCTGGTCTTCGGAATGGCACGCTTGAGTCTTTCCACAAAGAGCTCCAATTGGTGTTGATAGTGATCTTCCATTGCTATGTGCGATTTGACGCACAAGTTTAACAAAAAAGTAATATTAGTGTTAATATATATTCAATTTTTATATTTGACTCTTCTACAGAAAAGGTCAGAAATTGTGGAAAACAAGTTTTATGATTTCGACGCGCCCATTAAACTAAACAGGAAATTCGGTTTATGAGTATATACTTACATCCCAATGGTCCACAAGGTTGGATGGTATACTTGGAGGACCATCTCCCGAACTTTTTAAGCCGTTTCATGCGAAGCAGGCGCAAGGCCCTGAGAGGAAGGGCTGACATCCTTTTACCTATGCTATTGGGGCGAAAAGCGCATCATTCGGTCCAAAGCTGCTTTTCCTTTTGCGCCATGCCGATGATTGCGGCCAATCACGAGCACAAAGTGGCGCTTTGGGAGGAGGCGGAAATCATCGACGGGTCCATTATGTTGGACCTGGAAGCTTTCCGACGCAAAGGGATGCTGGAATGCGCGGGTTATGTGGTGCTCAAGATCAATATGGCCTCGTCGGTTCAGCAGCAGTTGTTCGATCTCAAGAAGCAATGGGACGAGCAATTGGCTGATGGCAATCCTTTATTGAGCACCCGCTGACCCCTTCGCTTCATCGCCCCCATGCACCGCTATCTTTGCGCGATGCGCGGGAACGTGTGGATTTGGGTATGGGCGATAACAGGGCTGGGAGGAACTGTCCTCGAGGGTCAGAACCCCGGCATTGCGCATCAGGTCTCTACGCTGGGCGGGGCGGTATGGACTCCGATCGATACGGCCTTTGCATTGGACCCGTTCTATCGGCAAGAGCCCTTGCTCGACGATTGGTTTGGGTATGTCCCTTTGGGCAACCAAGGATCGCCGAGGCAATCTCTGCTGTGGCCAGATCGGCAGCGGATCGGCGCCCACTTTGGACACCCTGGACTGGACCTGCGGTTTAAAGATCCCAAAGACTGGAATACCTATCAGGTCAAAGCTCCCTTGAGCGAAGCGGACTATCGCCACGGCTATGGGCGAGGGCAAATGTTTCACATCTTCTTTACGCAGAACGTCAACGAGCGCTGGAACTACCTCGTCGATTTTACGCGGCTCAACAGCTTTGGCCGATACGTTCGCCAACAGGCACAACAAAGCGATTTGGTCTTTACGACCCGATACGCTTCCATCGACAGCACCTATGTGCTCAAGCTTGGATTCAATACCGGACTGATCGAAAACCAGGCGTCGGGAGGGATCGCCTTCGATTCGATTTTTACTTTGGGAACCCTGAGTGACGAAGAGCTGGTGCCGGTGAACGATAGCAATGCCACCCAGTTTTCGCGCAATAGGAGGTTGTACTTCGATCAGGCCTATCAGCCTTTTGCCAAACCCGACACCACGCGAGAAAAGACCTGGTACAGCGGATTGGGGTTGCGGCATCAATTTGACTATTGGCGGCAGTCGTATGTGTTGATCGACGGACCCGATGGAGATCAGCTACCCCCCCTGTTGCAGGAAAACGCGACCGTGGACAGCACCGCCTTTGAGCGCGTGCGGAACGGACTCCGGATTGTAAGCGGGGGCCAATTGGGATTGGAAATCGGGCTTTGGTCAGAGGTGTATCGGTACGAAGGGGTCAACCACAGCCAGGTGGGAACCCACACCGCGGTCGAAGGTCAAATCGACGCCAAAGTGTTGCGCAACCTCCCGTTTCGCGCCAAAGCCGAACTGATTTTTCAAGGCGAACGGGCCGGAGATGTTCACCTGAGGATCGAGACCGGCTTTGAACGGGCCACGTTTGCTTTTTTGCCCTATGCCGAACTCGAGCGATCGCAACCCGGTATGATCTATCAGCGCTATACGTCCAACTACAGGGCCTGGAACCGGCGTTTTGACCCCCAAACGCGCACTGAATTTGGAGTGCGGCTGGTACAACCTTTTTTTGGACAGTTGCGGCTGCGCGCCCTGGTGCTCGACGCTCCGGTTTATTTCTCGGAAACGGTGGACCCAGTGCAATCGAGCGAATCGCTCACGTACATCGGTTTGAATTGGAAAGCCCGCTATCAGATTGTGCCGTGGCTGTTTATGGGTACCGATCTCCAGGTGCAGAGCCAGACGGGGGTAACCGACTATGTATCCCTGCCCGGATGGTTGGGGCGGTTTAGCATGAACGGGCATTTCCGCCTGTTCAACCGCAGTTTGGAAATGCAGCCCGGCTTTTCCGTTTGGGCCTTCGATCGTTATACTATGATGGACTATCAGTATGAAATGGATGTGTTTACCCATCAAGACAACGCACAGATCGGCGGCTATCCCTGGCTCGATGTGTTTGTGAATTTCAAGCTGCAGGAAGCCACCTTTTTCTTTGAACTCGAACACCTCAATGCCTTGTGGGCGGAACGCAACTACTGGGCGGCACCCGGCTACCCCCTCAACGGATTCGCCTTTAGAACTGGAATCCGCTGGCGGTTTTTCGATTAAACCACTCCAGACCCCGAGGCGCTTACTTTCCTGAACGGAACAGGTTCTTGTCCAAATTGAATTCGAGGGAATAGATTAGGCCGTGGACGTCGTCGGGCCTTCCTTCGATCATGTTTAATCGGTATTCAAAACGACCCCATAAATTGGGATTGATTCGATGGTCAAGTCCCATGGACAATCCAATGGTGCTTGGTTCGGCATATTCACTAGGGTCCCAAAGGACATAGTTTGTACCAAAACGTTCCAATCGCGCATTGATCATCCAGCGTTCGTTGAGCACCCAGCGGCTTTGTACCGTCAAATGGACTTGTTGCAGTCCATCGGTGACCATACCAGCTCCAGCACCGGCAATGAACTCCCAGTTGGGATGGATGTTTCCTTGTACCCAAAATTCGGCGTCGAGGCGATCTTCATAATTGTTCCGATAATGTAAATAATCATACCGAGTTCGTCCATAATAGGTATTGAAGTGGACCTTCCAGCGGGGGTTCCATTTCCACCCCAAGGTGGTTCCCAACCCGTATTCGGTCAGACTATCGGGCACCGAAATTCGTTGCCACCCATTCAACGCCAAGACCGACCACGACCACCGACCCGAGGGACTGGTGTGGCTCAAACGGGCGCCGGTTTGGTAATAAGGGGTATACTCCGAATAAAAACTCCGGGACAAATTGAAGTTGTTCATCCCGTATACGCTTTCCCAGCCCAAGTGCCCCGGCAAGACCCCGATGTCCAGCCACCAGTCCTGTTTTTTGCTCAGTTTCAGCCCCACCGAGGCTTCATAGATGTTTTGTAGCCCCGCAGGTTCTTGTACATAATTCTTCGCGGCATACGAGCCCGAGACCAGTCCCAAACTCGAGCGGACTTTCTGGGAGGTGTAGTCCAACCGAATGACCGCCGAATTGACCGAAAAACTATTGTAGCGGTCGAAGTTGTAGAATTCGAGCCCGCCGGGAATGCGCTTTTCGTTGGACCAGCGGAAATAGGGTTGAAGGTGTAGACCGAGCGTGAGTTGAGCGGTGGTATCCGTCGGTAGTTCGGCTATGGCTTCGTTTTGGGCCCAAAGTGAGGACTCCGACCCCAGGATTAGACCGCAAGAGAGGAGGAAGGGTAAGCGCATGAAAATGAAATTTTTACAATACTCTAAAAGTCAACAGCAACGGTTTTAAAAAAGATCAAAATTGGGATGAACACCGAGATACATCCATTGAACGAGGTCAATATGATCCGAGAATTGTTGGTTTTGAATACGAATGGCCTCGAATTGAAATCGTACAAGGGGTCTGGGTGAGAAGCATCCAACGAAACCGATTCGTGCCGAGGGCGTTGTCCGCTTAGGTCTTCTGCTTTTTCTTTTTGGCCGCCGGAAAGAGAATGTTGTTGAGAATCAGTCGGTAGCCTGGGGAATTCGGATGCTGGGCGAGTTCGGTTGCAGGATCGCCTACCCGGTGCTGGTAGTCTTCTGGGTCGTGCCCCCCGTAGAAGGTCCACGTGCCTTGTCCCAGCTCTCCGTGAATGTAGCGCGCCTCTCCGGCCGGTTTGTTTTCGCCCAAGATCAATACGCCCGACTTGATTTTCTCGGTGCGAAAGGCGGTGGTTTGCCCCATAAATCCCGGGACGATGCGGGTGTGGTTTTGGCAGAGCATGGTGGGAACTACATCCCATTTGGCCGAGAATTCAAAGAGCGCGAAATAGTCGTTTTCTGGGGCGACTTTGCGGGTGTCGGTAGCGTCGATGTCGCTGAATTCGTAGCGAAGCGGGTCGCGCATCAGCGAAAAATCTTCGAAGGCGAAGCAGCGGCTATAGTCGAGTTTGTCATAGTCGGAGGGGCGAGCGGGGTCGCCGTCGTACATGCTTTCACAAATGTCCAACCCCGTGGCCGCCAAGGCGATATCATAGCTGTCGGTGGCAGAGCACATGGCAAACAAAAACCCCCCTCCGATTACAAAAGTCTCGATCTTTTGGGCCACCGCATTTTTCAGTTCAGACACCTTGGCAAATCCGAGCCGGGTGGCGTCGGCTTCCATGTCTTTTTTCTGCTGGATGTACCACGGGGCCGAGCGGAATTGGGCATAGAACCGACCGTATTGTCCGGTGAAGTCTTCGTGGTGCAAGTGCAGCCAGTCGTACAGCGGCAGCAAATCCGCAAGCACCTCGTCGTCGTAGACTACATCGAAGGGAATTTCGGCATAGGTGAGCACGAGGGTCACGGCGTCGTCCCAAGGTTGTTTGCCCTTGGGCGAATAGACGGCAATGCGGGGGGCCTTTTCGAGTTTGACCCGCTCCATATTTTGATCGGGCAAGGCGATGAGTTCTTCCAGACCCAATCGGTCGGCATCGCTCAGCGATTCGAAGGAGACACCCCGAATGCGGCATTCTTGGACCAATGCTTCGAGCTGGGGCAGGATAAAACTCCCACCTCGATAGTTCAACAACCACTCGATTTCGACCCCATTTTGCAAGGCCCAATAAGCGATGCCGTAGGCCTTAAGGTGGTCTTTTTGCCCAGATTCGTCCATCGGAATCAGGATGGAAGCGGCTTGCACCCCGCCTCCGAACAATGCGAAGCTCAGCGCAAATAGCCCAGAGAAACACCACAAACGAAAGCGCATACAGGGCATAAAAGTCGAGGGTTTAGAAGGGATCGGATTCTGGCTCAATCCGGTTTCCATAGGTAGAGGGTTCGTCTTTTTCGGGTTGATTCATCTTGGACTCATAGGTCTCGAATTGATTCGGGACGGGTTTCCAATCCGAACGCTGCAGATCCGAAAATCGCGCCATCTCCCCATCGAACCGGAGCCGGACATTTTCGACGCTTCCGTTGCGGTGCTTGGCGATCATCAACTCAGCCTCTCCCATACACGGGCTGCCATCTTCCCAGGTTTCGAGTTTGTAGTATTCCGGACGATAAATGAACGATACAATATCGGCGTCTTGTTCAATAGCCCCCGATTCGCGCAGATCCGACAGAATCGGACGCTTGGTGTTCCGTTTTTCAACTTCCCGGCTCAACTGGGAAAGCGCAATAACCGGAATGTTGAGTTCCTTGGCGATACTCTTGAGCGAACGGCTGATCTGTGAAATCTCTTGCTCTCGGTTACCGCCCGGTTTGGAGGCTCCGGCGGTCATGAGTTGGAGGTAGTCGATAATCACCACCTCGACCTTGCGCTCGGAGACCAATCGACGGCATTTGGCGCGCAAGTCGAAAATGGACAGGGCTGGGGTGTCGTCGATGTACAGCTTGGCCTTTTCGAGCCCTTTGACTTGATTTTGCAATCGGACCCATTCGTCTTTGCTCAGATTTCCCTTGCGCAGTTTTTCGGATTGGATACCCGTTTCGGACGAGATCAAACGGGTAATGAGCTGTACCGAGCTCATTTCGAGCGAAAAGACCGCTACAGCCCGGTTGTGCTCCACCGCCATATTGCGCGCCATCGACATCACAAAAGCGGTCTTGCCCATACTCGGACGGGCCGCGATAATCACCAAATCCGAAAACTGCCAACCCCCGGTAATTTGATCGACCGAGGCAAAACCCGAAGGGACTCCGCTAAAACCGCTCTTTTGTCCGATTTCTTCGATGCGCTTAATGGCCTGCATCAAAAGCGATTCGGCGGTTTCGTAGTTCTTTTTGATGTTGCCATTGGTCACCTCGAACAGCCGCGATTCGGAGCGATCGAGGAGCTCGAGGACATCGGTGGTCTCGTCGAAGGCATCTTCCGCAATCTCGGAGCCGATGCGGATCAGTTCCCGTTGGATGTGCTTTTCGACGATGATGCGCGCATGAAATTCCGAGTGCGCACTCGAACTGACGCGTTCGCTGAGCCGCGCCAAATAGTGATCGCCCCCGACCGACTCGAGCTGCCCTTGTTTGCGCAGCGCGTTGGAAACGGTGAGCAAATCAACGGGTTCCGATTCTCCAAACAGGGTTTGAATGGTCTCGTAAATCCGCTGGTGCGCTTCCTTATAGAAACTCTGGGGACTCAGAATATCCACCACCTGACTCACGGCCCGGTTGTCGATGAGCATGGCCCCGAGCACCGCTTCTTCCAAGTCGAGCGCCTGGGGCGGAATTCGGCCTTGTTCGAGCAATACACTGCGATTTCTTTTGGCGGGACGGGCCAAACCGGGACTGGAAGGAGCATTCATGGTCGTTCAAAAATACCCCGATTGCAGGCCGGGCGGTGGTCTGGAATGTCAATGGGCTGAAAAACTTGGCATTGCGTTATCCACAGCCGATTTAATCGGTAAATCCGTACAGGCCTACCCGGCCATAGGGTCTAACTTTGACCCGCCAACCCCCCGATCATGAACCGTATTTTTTCAGGAATTGCCTTCGGTTTGAGCGCATTGCTCGCCCCGGTTTCCGCCTCGGCCCAGACCTTGTTCGCCGCCCCCTTGGTCCATCAGTTTCAGACCTTGGACGAAAACGGCAGCGACAGCACAACGGTGTTGTTGACCAATCCCGGAACCGAGGTGCTCAAGATTCGGGTGCGGCACTTTCCGTCACCCACCGGAGAAAAGGTGTTTTTCAACCAAGACAGCGTAGTGGTGATGGGGCCCGGCGCCTTGGTGTTCTTGAAAATGCGGTTTTCGAGCCGGCACAATTTGGCCCATCAAGGTTGGGTCTTGTTCGAAAGCGATCGATATGGGGCTCAGCTGCTCGAATTGAACGGGGATGTTCAGTATGCGAATCCCTACTATTCCACCACCTTTAATTTGACTGGACCCACTTTGTTGACCGCTTTGCGCGCTCGTTTGGCCGTCGGGTATTTCAATTTGGGCTACAATTCGGCCCGGGACGAGATGTATGGCGATTTGGACAATACCGCAGGTCAGGTAGAGTGTGTCTATACGGGGCGGGTGGCGACGTTCAACGACCGACCAGGAGCGGTCAACAACAACTTCAATTGCGAGCACACCTATCCGCAGTCGTTTTTCAATAGCGTCGATCCTCAAAAGAGTGATATTCACCATCTGTTTCCGACCGACGAGGGCGCAAATTCGGTGCGGAGCAATCACCCTTTTGGCGTGGTCAGCAATCCCACATGGCAACAAGGGGGGTCGGAGTATGCCAGCAGCACGTTTGAGCCGAGAGACGCGCACAAAGGCACGGTGGCAAGGGCCATGATGTATTTCGTAACCCGATATCAAGACTACCAAGGCTTTTTTGCGGGTCAACAAACGCTGCTGCGCCAATGGCATCGGCAGTATCCGCCTTCTCCCCAAGACATTCAGCGCAATCAGGGCATTTTTGCGCTCCAGAACAACCGGAATCCCTGGGTCGATTATCCCCAGTTCGACGAACGACTGAACAGCATTACGGGAAGCGGCAGTTTTACGCACGTTAAAGGCTTTCACCTGGGCCCAGACACCGTGCGCATGAGGCCCTATGAACCCGTATGCGTCGGATTTGTCAACTACGGAGACCAACCCGTAAATGTGGTGTCGGTTCAATGTCCCGATCCGGCCATCTCGTCGGTACAACCCTGGTTTTCGAGTGTATCAGGGCGCACGGCTTTGCTCGATACCCTCGTGCTCGATCCCCTGGTCGCGCAATCGGGGTCGACCTATGTCGAGTATTCGGTGAGCGATCCGCAAAATCCCACCCGCAGGGTCTATATCGAGTACATCTCGACCCTCTCGGCCGATGAGACGCCTTTGGTTCCGGTGCTTCGCTTGTTTCCCAATCCGGCCCAAGACCGGGTGACCTTGAGCGGATGGTCGCCCGAGGTCGCGCTTCGGCTCACCGATGCATCGGGTCGCGAATGGCCGGTTCGCTGGGAAGCCGAAAGCCAGAGTTTGGACTTAAATGGCTTGCCTGCAGGGGTGTATGTGGTACACTACCAACGCCGTGGCGCTGCCGGGGCTTTGAAGTTGATTCTCGCGCGCTAAAGCGGGGCTGCTGTAGTTCGGCTGTGGGCAAAGTGCACATAATGCCCTGCTTGAATTCCATGTTGGGCACAATAGTCTCCGGCCACTTCCAATACATATAAAGCAGGTCCTTTTGAAGGCAGACTTTCGTCGGAAAGCGGTTTGGCTTTTTCGACAATGCTGACAATGCGCTTATCGCCATTGATGTAGAGAATGTCGAGCGACACATAGGTGTTGCGCATCCAAAACGACTGCATTTCTTCTCGGGGCATTAAAAAGAGCATTCCCGTATTGTCGGGTACTCGCATGCGGTACATCATCCCAAATTGGAGCTCGTCGGGTTGTTGGACTACCTCGATATCGAGGGTTGCCAAGGTGTCGCGCTGATCGGCGTCGAGGACCACCAGCAATCCATCTTTGCGAAACTGCGGCTCGTAACTCTTTTTCGCTTCTTTTTTAGTCGGGTGATTCGCCTCAGGGGCCGGGTCGCAACCGGCCAGCATGCTCAGCAAAGCGAAAGAGTACCAGGGCTTCATTCCGCGGGGTTTTGGACCGGTGGATAGGAAACGGCCGGGCTGCGCAATGCCCGGATCACGAAGAACAGGCCTATGGCCACCAGCGGGATGCTCAAACTCTGGCCGAGGTTGATGGCCATGTCTTTTTCGGCTTCCACTTGAACCACTTTGAGGAATTCGACCGCATAGCGATAGCCGAAAACGGTGACGAGAAACAGCCCAAACAACAGTCCTTGACGCGAACCGGCCGAGGTGCGTTCGTACAAATACCAGAGCAAAAAGAAGATCACCAAGTATCCAAAGGCTTCAATGAGTTGGGTGGGATGACGCGGTATGCCCCACACCTCGATCGAGGCTTTGAGAGGAGCGCCTTCGGCAAATTGCAGTTCGGCTTGATCGGGAAAGACCAATTGGCGGTCTTCTTCAGCACGGCTCGACAGAAACCGCGCTTGGTCGGCAAATTCAAGCGATGCCGCCTCGCGGCTCATCTTCTCGGTATAGGTCAACTCGAGGGTGTAGCGAGGGTGTTTGAGCCCATCGCGCTCGGCGGTTCCTTCGAGCGGAACAAAAGCAACTCGATCGATGGACTCGTCCCAATAGCGCAGCAAATCCTGACGGGGCAAGTCGAGGTAGACGGTTTCGATCGCGCTGTTGCCCGGTTTGCCATAGATCTCCGAATTGAACCAGTTGCCCACGCGGATAAAACAACCCGCGAGCGCGACGGTAATCACCACTCTGTCGAGGATCCACAGGGGGGAGCGTTTCGAAACCTGACGCGAGAACCAAATGAGCGCAATCACAATGGCAATGGCGGCCCCATGGCTCGCCAACCCTCCTTCCCACACTTTGAGAATTTCGTCGGGGTGCAGTTTGTAATAATCCCACTGATAAAAAAAGACGTGTCCCAATCGCGCCCCGATAATGGTCGCAATCACCATATACGTCAACAACCGATCGAGCCAGTCTTGAGGAACCCCTTCTTTCTTAAAAAACCCGAGCATGAGCCGATAGCCGGTCACAAAGCCCAAAGCGAAGAAGATTTGATAGAACCGGAGCGTATAGCCTCCGATGGGGATCCCTTTTCCAAAATCCCAGTGCAGGGTGGCCAATACCTCCGAGGCTGTGTGCATCATGGTTGCGAATTTAGCGGAAATGCGTTCCCTGTTTTTGCTATGTCTCGGTCATTTGCCGTGTTGGTGTTACTTTGAATCAAATACCGACCTATGTATCGCAGTATCGTTCGAGGGGTGGGGCATTATGTCCCCCAGCGCGTGGTGCGCAACGCCGACTTAGAGGCCGTGATGGATACCAGCGATGCCTGGATCCGCGAGCGAACAGGCATTGAGGAGCGTCGTTTTTCGGATTTGACCACCGAGACCACCAGCGAAATGGGGGTTCGCGCAGCCCGCTTGGCCCTGGAACGCGCGGGGATTGAAGCCAGGGAACTCGATTTGATCGTCTTTGCCACGCTGTCTCCCGACTATTATTTCCCCGGACCGGGGGTGCAGGTGCAACAAGCCTTGGGATTGGCCGAAATCGGGGCGATCGATATTCGAAATCAATGCTCGGGTTTTGTCTACGCGCTTTCGGTGGCCGATCAATTTATCAAAACCGGGATGCACCGCACGGTTTTGGTGATCGGCTCGGAACTCCACAGCGGGGGGCTTGATTTGACCGATCGCGGCCGGGCCGTATCGGTCATTTTTGGGGATGGAGCCGGGGCGGTGGTCGTTCAGCGCGCTCGGGAAGACGAGGCCGACCGAGGTATTTTATCGACCCATTTGCACAGTCAAGGCGAACATGCCCAAGAACTGGCGCTGCTCGAACCCTCGACCCGACATTGGGTGCACAAAATTGTGGCGGAACAAAACCCGGAAAACACGGGTTATTACCCTTATATGAACGGGAATTTTGTGTTTAAGCACGCCGTGACCCGATTTAAGGAGGTGATCGAGGAAGCATTTGCGCACAATGGATTGAACTTGAGTCAACTGGATTTGCTCGTTCCCCATCAGGCCAATTTGCGGATCAGCCAGTTTATCCAACAAAGTATGGGTCTGAGTGATAGTCAGGTTTTTAACAATATCCAGAAATACGGAAACACGACGGCGGCCTCGATTCCCCTTGCCTTGAGCGAGGCCTGGGAGCAAGGACGGGTGCAGCCGGGGCAATTGGTGTGCCTCGCGGCCTTCGGTTCCGGATTTACCTGGGCCAGCGCTTTGATCCGTTGGTAGAAGCCCCTTTGTTATCGCGCTTTGTCACGATGTCGTTGTTCCGCTACGCCGATCGACGGTCGCGTTGGGAGGCGTTTGTGCGCATGGGTCGGCCCCCTCAGGGCGCTTCTACAATCGAAGGACTGCGACTGGTCAAGCCCTTGGGCACGGGGGGTGGTTCCGGATTTAGCCTGTGGCCCGATTGGAGCACTTATGCGTTGTTGCTGGGATGGGCCTCTGAAGCCGATGCCCGAAATGCCCTATTTACAAGCGCTTATATCAACGCCTATCGCACCGGGGCTGCCGAAGAGCGCCTTTTTTGGCTCGAGCCATTTCTGGGGCACGGTCAATGGGAGGGCAGCGCGGTATTCGACTATTCGGGTCAATCGCCCACCGGACGGGTCGCCGTGCTGACAAGGGCGAGGATCAAAAACACCTGGGCTCCGGTGTTCTGGGGTCGAGTGGGTTCGGTGAGCCAGCGGCTCGAGGGCATGGAAGGTCTCCATTTTGCCAGAGGCGTTGGCAGTTTGCCGGTGATCGAACAGGCCACCTTTAGCGTTTGGGAAAGCCAGACGTCGTTGAAGCAATTTGCCTATGCGGGCAAGGCCCATTCGGCGGTGGTGCGCACCACCCGAAAAACAGGGTGGTATTCGGAGGAGCTGTTTGCCCGGTTTTCGGTCCTCTCCGAAGAAGTGCGCGCTCTGGGCTGAATCTCAGAGTGCCGGTCGGTCGATCCATCCGTCGACACGGATTTGCAGGGTGTCCTTTTTCTGAAAATGCCACACACGGTTGTCGATGTCTTTACCCAAGGCATCGGTCTCTACCGTTTCCCAGCCCCCTCGGGTCAATTTGAAATACAGCGAGGGTTTGACGCGGCGGATCCAAATCCCATAGCGCCCGGTGGCGGGGTCAAAGCTCAGTCGGTGGGCCTCGCTCGAGGGGTTCCAGTTGTTGAAATCGGCGGCCAAATAGAGCGCATCTTCCGGACGCACCGGCCTGGGCACCTCGACCGACAAATAGACGCCTGGATGGGTTTGCGCCACCCGGTCGGTCCAGTCTTCGATGGAAAGCACTTCGGGCGTCCCCGGAGTGGGATTGTCCACAACCCGCACCACGGGAAGTCCGAGCGAATCGGCTTCGATGCAGTTCCAATTGCCGCGGTTGACTTGGTATTCTAAAGGACCTGCCCACCTTGGCAAACGCACTTTCCAAACCCCGGTGCTGTCCTGCTGAAAGCGATAGCGCTTATCGCCCAACTTCCAGTCGTTGAAGGGGCCACAGGCGTAGAGATCGTCGCTTTTCGGGAAGGGATGGGCCTTATCTAATCGCACTTCGACAAAATCGCAGCGGTTGGAACTGTAGTCTTTCCAATGCGCTACCTGCAGGGTGAGCGCGGTGGAGTAGAGAATCGAAAATTGGTGTTCGAGTTCGTTTCCGCACGAATCGCTTTCCAAGGTGCTCCAACTGCCGCGGTGTACCTTGAACTTGAGTGTGCCCGCCATCGAAGGCAGGCGGGTATGCCAACGACCGTCTTCGAGCAGTTTGAATCGAAATTGAGGATCGGCCTCTTTCCATCCGTTGAAATTGCCCGTGGCATAAACGGCTTCGGAACCGCTGGTTTCTGGAGGCCATTCGGTGATATACAAGTCCACTTGATAGCACGCGGTCGTCAGCAACAGCAGCAATGGAGCCAAAAAGCGGCGAAGCGTAGGGATCATCGGTCGAACCAAGATTCAAATTCTTTGACCCTTCCCCGACTGACCAAGATGCGTTCTGAGGTCGGGGGACTTAGATGCAACAACCATTGCCCAGATCCGTAGCGCTCCATTTTTTGAATGCTGTCGGCATGGAGCATAAACCCCCGGTTGATCCGAAAAAAATGCTGGGCATCGAGGAGGTCTTCCAACTGATCGAGACTGTAGTCGACCGACATTTTCTCCCCGGTTCGGGATCGGAGAAACACCACTTCGTCTTCGATATAGGCGTAGGCAATTTGGTCGGTATTCATATGCAGGACTTTGTTGCCCAGCTTGCCCAAAATCCGCTTTCGAGCAGAATGGGGGGCCATTTGATGCAAAACCGCATCAAAAAGGGCGGAAAAATCGCGTTTGGGTTCCACCTTGTGCTGAAAGGCGGTTCGAAATTTGCGGATGGCCTGCTCCAACCCTTGGGGATCGATGGGTTTGAGCAAATAATCGACGCTGTATTCCTTGAAAGCCCTCAAGACAAACTGATCGTAGGCCGTGGTAAAGAGCACGGGGACCGTAGGGCCGATGGATTCGAGAATCTCAAACCCCAATCCGTCGCTCAACTGAATATCGAGAATGAGCAAATCGGGTCGGGGATGATGCTCGAACCAATGCAATGCGCTCTGGACGCTATCGAGTTCGGCTACCCATTCGAGGCCTAGGCCCAGCTCCGTATTGAGCCGCACCAAGGCCGAACGCGCGTAGGGCTCGTCTTCGACCAGCGCGGTTTGTAGGGTCCGTGTTGCGAAATCGGGCATTATCGAGTGCGGTTGAGGAGGGGGAGAAGGACTTCAAAATAACCGTCTTTTTGGAGGACTTGCGGGGTGCGCCCGGTCAAGTGAAGACAGCGATCGCGGATGTTGGCCAGTCCCACTTGGGTTGAAGGTTCGAGCGTGGTTTTGGGTCGAAACTCGTTGCGAACGCTGAGCTGGTCGGGATGGACCCATCGAATTTCGATGTGGAGCGGATCGGCCAACGAGGCTCGGTTGTGCTTGATGGCATTCTCGATGAGCATTTGCACACTCAGCGGAACGATCTGAAGGCTGCGCGAAGGAATGGGGATCTGAAGATCAATAAAAATCGACCCCTTAAACCGGGTTTGAACCAGAGCGATATAATCTTGAATCATGTCGAGTTCTTCGGAGAGCGAAATCAAATCTTTGGATCGCGCATCGAGGATGCCCCGATACACATTCGATACATTGTTGAGAAAGCGCACTGCCGTATGCGGATCTTCGTGAATCAATCCCGAAAGCGTATTGAGGCTATTGAACAGAAAATGCGGATTGATTTGGGTTTTGAGGACTTCGAGTCGCGCCTCGGTATGCTGTTTTTGGTAGCGTTCGGCCTCGGCCAGCGAAAGCCGCCATTTGCGAAGCAATTCGAGCCCCAGTTGAACCCCGACATAGATCGCGATCAACAGTGCCCACAACAGGGCCTCCATCCAAAACACCGAGAGCAAAAAAACTTCTTGGTCGTGGTGGCGCAGAAACAACCACCGTTGCTGGGCTCCGAGGACGAGCCAGCCCGCCAACAGCAGGGGCAACAGGAGTCCGACAAAGGCGCGTCCCAAGCTCTGATCGCGTTTCAACAGGCTTTGCCGGTTGCGGTACCAACGATCAAAGATCAACCAGACCAAAGGAGGCAAAATGGTGCTCCAATCGACGCGATAGGCGTAGGGGAATCCCAGAACCCAAGCGGTAGCCTTGCCCAGAGCCGGAAACAAAACGCCCAGAGCCAAGGCGGTGAGCGCCATACCCAGGGCGGGTTTGAGCATTTTGACCATCGGGTTCTAAGGTACTCCAGCCGTAGGAGTAGGTCTAGGCCTTCCGGCCGGGCTTGATTTCGATTTCGGTGATTCCGACCAAATGTCCATCGGCGAACAAGCGGAGGGAATATTGACCGGGAAACAGATCCGAGAGCTGGTAGTGGGCGGTGTATTCCAACCGGTGTTTCCAGGTTTTTCGGTACATCAAATACCCTTCGGAAGAAACAATTTCAACCTGGATGCGGGCGCCGAGCGGGTTGGTAAAGGCGACGAGCGCGAGGCTTTCATCGATCAGGCTCAGTTGGGTTTGGACGGCGGCAGCGGCTTGGGGATTGCCGGCAGAAACGGGTTCTGCGGCCCAAATCGAGGCGGTCAAAGTGAGGGCGATCAGGAGGGTTTTCATGGTGTGGGTTCCTTGATTTTCATCAAAGGTGCCCAGGGGCCATGCCCTATTTCAACCGTTGAACCGCGAATGGAAGAACAGCAAGGCCGAGTGGTCGTTTCTTCAGCGCGAATGGATTGGGGAAAAGGGGGCGCGGGATATTGCCAATGAGAGACGTTTCATCAATCAATTCGACGTCCAATCTTTTGGAAGATCAGAAGTACCGTTGATCGATTCAACAAAGTTCCTTGCGAGGCGCCTCTGGGTCTTCGGGTCGATGTCTTCCAGCTACGCCGATGAGCATTCAAAGATGGCCTGCGCTGTTCATTCCCTCTCTACGACTATGGTGTGCACTCCGCTCCCGCGGTGGGCTTCTTTCATTGCTGCTCCAAAGAAAGAAGGAAAGAAACGAGCTTTTTTAAGCGGAACTTATGGGTTGACGGCCTTTGGCCGAGGCACGTTCAATCACAGAAGAAATGTCCTTTTTGTACCCTTGTCTAAAACCGCGAAGTATTACGATTCTAAAGGGGCGTCGTGTTTTGGAGCGATCCGCTGCCGCGGCCCTATGGTTTTCTACATGAAAAACATCGGGGTTTAACAGGGTTTACAAGCCTAGAGGGCGCCCGCCTCGTTTGTGTCTGAAGTACCAAATTCGCGAATAAAACTTGAAGCCTCAGCCAAATCCAACTATGAAAATTAGTCTTCCCGTGAAGTCTTCTTTGGAGAGGGATTTCTATACGGTCACCATGAACCCAAGTACTCTAGCCCCCGGAAATTTCCGGTGCACTGAGGAAAGTCGGGAAGGAGCAGGTAATCGGTTCCTATATACCCACGGTGCAACCCGCTGGGCACATTATCGCCCCACCCAGAACCAAGGATTGAGCAGGTCTTCTTTGTTGTATTTGACGGGCGTTTTTTCGGGCCAGCGCAGAACGCGGAAGCCCGCGGCCGTGCACACAGCATGACCTGCGGCGGTGTCCCACTCCATGGTCGGGGCAAAGCGGGGATAGACATCGGCCAAGCCCTCTGCTACCATGCACAGCTTCAGACTGCTTCCTTTGGAGAGGACGCTTACCGTGCCATGCTCGGCTTCGAGTTCGCGGAAATAGGCTTCGGTTTCGGGGCTCATATGCGAGCGGCTGCCCACGGCCGTAAAGGGGCGGTCAAACGCCTGAGGCAAGGGTAAACCTTCGGTTTTGAGGCGATCCCAATCGACGCTTTCGCCCGCCACGAGGGTCATTTTATACGCCCCTTGACCGACCCATCCGGCATAGACTTCGCCCGTAACCGGCACCCAAACCACACCCGCCACGGGATCTTGCCCATTGATCAAGGCGATATTGACGGTAAACTCTCCATTGCGCTTGATGAATTCCTTGGTGCCATCGAGGGGATCGACCACCCACAGCCACGTCCAAGGGGCGCGCTCGGCAAACGGAATGCTCCTTCCTTCTTCGCTGAGCACCGGAATATCCGACTCTTCCAATACCGATTGAATGGCGAGGTGAGACCGCCGATCGGCCAGGGTTAAAGGAGAGTTGTCGCCTTTGGTTTCGGTTTCGAAGTCGGCCGAAGCATAGACTTCGAGAATGGCCTGGGCAGCATTACCAGCGGCGCGCAGCGCGAGATTGAGTGACTCGGTCATGGAGATTCAAAATGGGACTGCAAGCTACTACGCCCCGGGGCATCCTCTCGGTGAGGCGTTGAATTTATCGCGCCCGATCGGTCAATTTCTCAGGTGAAAGACCACGGGCATTACGAACCGCATCCGAACGGGCTGCAGCGCTTGGTTGCGCGCGGGTTCGAGCACGGGCAGGGTTTTGATGGTGGCCAGCGCCGCCGCATCGAGCAAGGGGCTCACGCCGCGGATCACTTGGGCCGATTCGATCCGGCCTTGTTTGTCGACGACAAATTCGACAAAGACTTTTCCCTGTTCGTTCATTTCGCGTGCGTGGGCCGGGTACCGCAGGTTTTTGCTGATGTGTTTTTGCATCTCGCGCTGAAAGCACTCAAACCTTTGGTCGTCGTCGCCGAGCGAGGCACACTGCGCAAAGGTGACCCGCCTCGCCACGTTGAAGACATCTTTGATTTCGTCGACGCCCTCTTCGGCCCCGATGTCGACCGTTTTCACTCCGCTCGTATCGCGTCCGGGGTCGGGACTGGGTGCAGAAGCGATATCGGCGGTAGGATTAAAGGGATCGGGTTCCGGACTGGGTGCAGGGTCGGCCGGACTGACGGGACGAGCGGTCATTTTTTCAGGAACATCCCTGCGAATTACTTCGGCTATGGGCGAATCGTCTAGAACCGTTTCGAGCGATCGAAAGTGCACGAGCCGATCGGGGCTTTTGATTTCAATCAACGCAATCGACAGGCCGATGCTGAGGCTCACACCGAGCCAAAAGAGTAGGGGACGCATCCGTTCGATGCGCTCGGTGGGTTGTTTTCGATTGGGGGTATACATCATCGAGGGGTTGGTGAGAAAGAACGCGCTTTCTCCCTCGAACGCCTTGACCTCGATTTTGGTATAGCACCTCAGCAGGGGGCAAACAAAGACGCCCCGAAAAGGGCGTCATGGGAAGGCGTTTCTCCTTTTCCTCGAATCGTGAAATCGCTACTTCAAACGAAAATCAATCGGAACGGTATACTGCACTCGGACGGTTCGTCCATCCTTAAGTGCGGGTCGAATCTTGGGCAATTTGCGCACGACGTCCATGGCAGCTTGATCGAGCGAAGGATGCACTCCACGGTGAATTTGAACATCCTCGACATTCCCTGTTTCACTGATAACCATCGATACAAAGACTTTCCCTTGGAGTTTGTCCTTTTTCGCTTCTGCGGGATAGACCAGATTTTGGGCAATAAACTGCTGAATGGAGCGGTTCGTGCAGTTCCAACGCGCTTCTTCGGTGGTTTCACCATCGCAGCCCGGATAAATGGGCTTTTGATCTACTTCTGCAAAGGGAAGGGCTTTTTGGTCTTCTTCTTGAGCGGTGGCCACCAAACCACAGAGCGCAAAAGCAAGGGTTAATGAGAACAATCGCATGGGTGGGGGATTTTGATGAGTCAAAAGATAAGTTCAATCGGGAAAACGCACCTCTTTTTTAGTGTTGGAATTCCAAAAGAGTCAGAGCGCTACTCCTTCGTAATCAGCCTCCTGAGAACAACAAAGCCCCGAAGTCGGGGCTTTGAAGCAAGAGATCTCTTGAGAATGGCTTATTGCAGTTTGAACGAAATCGGGATGGTGTAGCCCATCCGCACTTGACGACCGCTGTTTTGGGCGGGAATCATTTTCGGCAATTTTTTGACAACGGCCACGGCAGCGGCGTCCAAGGAAGGGTCAACACCGCGAGCTACCTCGACGTTGGCCACGCGTCCGTCTTTCTCGATTACGAACGAAACAAACACCTTGCCTTGTACACCCAAGGTCTTGGCTTGCTCGGGATACACCACGTTTTTGGCGAAAAACTTCTGAAGGCTCAAGTTCATGCAGTTGAAACGCGCCTCTTCGGTCGCTTCATTTTCACAACCCGGATAGATGGCCTTCTTCTCGATCACCGCAAAACTGAAGACCTCTTCAGATTCTTCCTGTTCGACTTCGACGACTTCGACCACTTCGTCTTGGGTCGTTTCGGTGCTCTGAATCTCGAGTTCTTCCTCCAATTCTACGTTGTTCTCCACGATTTGGATGATTTCCTGTGGAGCCGGTGGAGGCGGAGGCGGAGGCGTATTTTGACGTTCGGTGACCGGAATAATCTCGTCGTCCTCAATCATATCCAAGGTGCCCAAGTCGTCGGGTCCCTTGGCATAGGTTTTCCATTCCAAAGCGCCGATGACCAACGCGAGCGAAAGCACTAACCCTACGAGGGTAAATACGCCGCGGTTCTTTTCGAGATCGGCTTCCGGATTTTTCTTTAACTCCATAGCAGCTAACTAAATGGGGAGGTTTTCAAAAGGGGGTTCAACGAATCGTTGGAACGCGCTAAAGATAGTCATTTCGGCTTGTTGACCATGGGCATTTTGGAACGCCTTTCGTCAAACACCACCAGCAATAAAACCATCAGTACAGCGCCGATGGTGTTGGCCATCACGTCTTGGAGCGAGGCACTTCGGTAGGTCGTCAGCTGGCTTTGCAAAAACTCCATCAAACTGCCAAACGAAAACGAAATGCAGAGGGTTCCGAGCAAGAGCCACCGAGGTGCCGGAGAGCGAACATCGTAGCGCTGCCATGCGGCCACGGCCAGAAAGACAAATACCGCATGAATGACGGCGTGCAAAAAGAAGTCGTCGAGCCGGAGCAGTTTGCGCGGCAGTTTTTTGGCGGGCAACAGGCTTAGGTACACCACGAAAGCCATCCACAGCAACAGCGGTATGGAGGCGATGATCCGGCTCGGTCGAACCACGGATTAGGCGCCGACCAGGGCCGTATAGTCTTCGGCGCTCAGCAGAGCCTCGAATTGGGCCGCGTCGCTCATTTTGACCTTGATCATCCAGCCTTCACCGTACGGATCGGCGTTGACTTTTTCCGGAGCGCGTTCAATGCCTTTGTTGAATTCGACAATTTCGCCGGCCACAGGCATAAACAAATCCGATACGGTTTTGACGGCTTCAACCGAGCCGAAAACGGCATCGCGGTCGAGCGATTGCCCTTCGGTTTCCACTTCCACAAAAACGATGTCGCCCAGTTCGCCTTGGGCAAAGTCGGTAATGCCAATCACGGCCATATCGCCTTCGAGGCGCACCCATTCGTGTTCTTTGGAATAGCGGAGGTCGGCGGGAATGTTCATGGGAAGTGTGGTTTTGATGGCGAATTTAAGACGCGCTGCATCGACGCGCGCGATGGAGTTCGGGCATTTGTGGTGCCCTATTCTTATTGGCCGAGGTTGAGTCGAATGCTGATGCCGCTCGAAATACTCGAAGTCGGGAAGGCCGTCGAGATTTTGTAGCGCGAAATATTTTGATCGTAGAAGAACTTGGCCGTCAGACGCGGGCTGATCACGTAGTCGGCCGAGAATTTGATGGTCACAATGCGCTGACCCGAATTGACTTGGTCGAGTTCTTCGACGATGCGGCGCACCACCGACAGGTTGTCTCGGATGCCCACGTCGGCCTTGAGTTCCAAATTGCTCACCACCGCTTTGCGCTGAGCCCCCACCCGGATAAAGTTGAACCGGATGTCTTTGAGGATATAGCCCACCCCGACCACATATTCGGTGCCCTTGATTTCGGTCACCTGGTTCGATGCCAGGCTCAAGTCGATGGTGCGGTCTTTTTTATAGTCAAAGCGCAGCGTTACGCTGTTCTTCATCCGGACGTTGATCCCGATCAAAGGCGAAAACTGTTCGCTGAGCCCGATCTGGTTGACGAGCTGTTCGGGCATAAAGTCCCCATTGATGTTCCGCGGTGCCCGATCGGGGGCATTGAGAATCGAATCTCCATACGCCAAGTTGGTCTGGAAACTGCGCACCGAATACAACGAACGGTAGGCGTGGGTCAGGGTAAACGAATTGAAGCGCTCGGCAAAGAACTTCATCTTCATCAGGCCGTCATAGCTCAAAGACCAGTTGGGAATCGGGGTCGATCGCTTCCAACCGAGTCGATACCCATTGGCGTCTTGACCCGTATACGCCGCCAAGAACGCAGGAATCAAAACGTCTTGCGAAATGACCGAATAGCCATTGTAGCCGTAGTTGGTGGAGTCGGGCGTGCCGACCAAATCGGGGTTATAGGTCGGGTCTTTGGCCGCGCGTTCGCGGGCGAGTTGTTCGGAGATAATCAACCGGTTTTGCAGGAACTGCTCGAAGGCTTTCGAGCTGTAGTCGGGGGCCGTACTCGCATCCCAAGCCGTGGGAAGCGTGTAATAGCTCATCGAAAAGTTGCCGACCGTATTGCGGTTTTGCTCCTCAAAGCTATTGGCATCGGAATCGAAGCGCCAAAAGGAATTGGTGCTGTAGGATTCGCTCCGTAGCGCCGTAAGCTCGATCCGGAAGTCCTTGAACGGCTCGATGCTCCCCCGGGCATTGAGTTGTTCGCTATAGGTGCGACTAAAGGGATTGTTTTGGTAGGGACTGGTGGTCAGCCAATCGTTTTGGGCTGCAATGACGCGAATGTCGCGACTGCTCAAATCGTCGGGGGGCTGGAGTCCAAAGGCAAACCCGAATCCCGGGGCCCACTGGGCATTGGGGTTCATTCCAAAGTGCTCGGGGCGCGGGAGGAAGCCTGGCAGAGCCGTACCCTGGGTCTGCTGCCAACTCCCGCTCAGCGTGCGCACGCTCATCAAGAAGCGGGCGGTTCCGTCGAGAATCTTGCGACCCGTTGTGCGGTTGACCCAAGCCGAATCGATTTCGGGCCCTCGATCGCGGGTTCCGCGCGCGGGTCGACGCGCCGGTCCCGAATTGCGCGCAGCCTGTCCAGCATTGTTGACAGTTTGCAAATAGGGCACCTTGTTGTACAGGTCGACCAGATTGAACTGGGTATTGACATCGATGGTGGCCGAGTTCTGGATGGTATTGCCCAAGCGCAAACTGTCGTTTTCCGCATTGAGCGCAGTTTGGGAGTTGGAGTTCCACGAATACGAGCCCCCATAGCGGGTTTCTAGACTCGTAAAGCTCAGAATCGGAATCTTTTCGATAGGCACTTTCCACGCCAAATTGACGCGTTGTTGGTATTGGGTGGGGCGACCACCGGCCCAAAAACTCTCTTGAATCGATTCCTTTACGCTGTCGGCCGAGGCCGGGCCATACAGTTCGTCGATCCGCGTATTCATCGTAGCGGTATAGTCGAAGCGCAATGCCTTCGTGAGATCAAAGACCAAGTCGTACTGCCGCAGCATGGTAAACGCCTTGTTGTACGTTACAGGGAGCTTGAAATCGAAGTTGTCGGTATTGCGTTGCTGGGCTTCTTGATAGTTGCGAAGCACTTCGGTTCGGAACTGGAACTTGCTCGGGTAATAGAAGAAATTGAAATCGCGCACCAGTTTGAGCCAGTCCGATTGGAGCGCATCGCTGCTCTTGAATGGCTCGACCGATTTGGGTTTGGTTTGATACACATAGCCCAAAGCCGCGCGGTGATCGATCCTGCGGTCGGCTACGGTATTGATGTTGCGCCGGAATTGTTCGTTGAAGCTGTAGCTCGCATTGAAGTTTTCGATGTCGTAGACCTGAGGCGTCCGCTTGGCATCGCCCCCGCGCTGACGGCCCACATTCGTGAAGTTAAAGCCCCTTCTCAGCGTGTAGTCTTGGGCAATTTCCTTCAAGGTTTCCCGCTCGGCATCGGTTTCCAGATTGGCGAGGGCGTCGTCGAATTCGATATCGGGGTCGAGGGGGTTGAATTGGGGGTCGCGCCATTCTTCGGACACCCCTAAGAAGAAAGGCACCCTGAGGCGTGCCTTTTCGCCGAAAAACTTGCCCAACTCGAAATTGGTCTGGACGTCGTAGGCCCGGATGCTCTCTTTTTGGCGTTCACTCACGCTTTGTTCGATACTGCCAAAGCCGATGCTGCTCGTTCTTCCGGCCACCGCCACCTGCCCAAAGTCCGCCAGTTTGGCCACGACCCGGGCGTTGGCGGCCCAACCGCCCCGCTGGTCAAAATCGCCCAAGCGCAATTCGTTGACCCACACCTCGGCGCATTTGGGCAAACCATCGTCTCCATCGCCTTGCAGCCGTTTTTTGGGATTCCGCAAACCGATCAAAACGGTGCGCACATTGCTCAAATTCGGGGCCCCCAATACCGTGACCCGATTCGCCCCGCGCTGCACGCTATACGGGGTGGTGATGCTCTGACCGGGGTTGTTGGCCACCACCCGATCCCGTTCGAGTTTGACTTCTTTGAGTTGTTCAAAATCAAAATCGAAGTTGTTGGCTTCGGGCCAAATGCCCTCGGCGGTAATTTCTCCCCATGGGGTAACCGTCAAGGGGATTTCGTATTCATAATAGTTCTGGTTGTAGTCGCTCCCGAGGCGGATAAAGGCCGTCAGCTCTCCATTGCGCAGCGGGCGCTGATCGCCGGCTTCGGCGTGGACAAACATCCGCAGCCGCTGGTAGTTCCGCATATCCATTTGGAGATTCCGGAACACCGCCCGGGCGTCTCCATCGCGCAAATCGCACACCCGGAGCGATAGCGACTGTTCGTTTTGCTGCTGCAAACTGGCGGTGCCAAACAAAATTTGGCGGTCGATGCCGGGGGGAAGCACATACGGAATGGGCTGCCGGCTACCGTTTTCTTCGAGGTTGCGCGCGTTGACCTCAAACAGCGTCGCATCGCCCCCGTCGATGGGCACATCTTCGCGAATGCCGTCGAGCGAGAACGGATAGCGCCTCCATTCGCCCCGAACCAGGTCGAGCGAGGCAAAACGCAGCACCACGGGGTCAGAAAAGCCTTTGAGGAACATCCGCACAAAGCGAATCGATCGGAAGTCGTTGATCGGGCCCACTTTGCGCTCGGGCTCGAAAATCGGAATCTTAAACTGGTACCACACGGCCTCCACAGGCTGGTTGTTGGGTGGGGTAACCGTGGTGACGATGCGGTCGGTGATGTAGTTCTGCCCCACGACCAAGTCGTTGCGATCGAGGTGAATTTTGTATTGGTAATACGACTCAGTCTTGCTCATGGTCTGGTCCCGGTTCAAATCCTCGATGTCGGGAATTTGGGTAGCCGATTGGGGAAAGCCGTTGACCTGGGCCGTGCTGCTGTTGTTTTGGGGATTGTTGAACCGCTTGTAGCGATCGAGGATATCGGCGCCCAAGGCGTCGTATTCCGGGGCCAGATAATAGGCAAAGTTGTCGGCCGAAGGGTCGACCGAAGCGCTTTGATAGGCTCCCGTACCCGTTCCCAACGCCGCGGAAATCCGCTGGAGGTAGTTGATGTCGCTGCCCGGGGTCCAGGTGGCCTCTTGGGCATCGCCCAATCCATCATAGCCGACGTCCTGGAGCGGACGGCTGTTCGGGTCGTTGTCGAAGGCCTGTACCAGCGGCTGATTGCGAGGTACATAACCCCACGCCGTCGAATCGACCACGCTCAAATCGCCCACGGACGAAAGCCCGTTTTCAAACGCCTGCCGACCGTCTTTGAGAATGTCTTCCGAAACCGAACCCAAATTGAAATACAAATCGCCCCCCGCGAGGTTCGGGTCTTCGAGGAAGGGGTCGAGCAGCCAAAACTGGATGTATTCGATGTTCTGTTCTTCGAAGTTGTTGGTCTGCAACGAGCGCATCACCCCGCCCCAGCGGCTGGCGGGATCCGCCAGGGTTCCGTCGGGATTGAGTCCGGCCGAGTTCGGCCCCCCTTCGACCTCGAAGTTGTAGGGCCCTCTTTCGTCCGGATAATAGGCCAAGTCGAGGGTGGCGATGTTGCGAATGCTGCTTTGATCGAGCTGGCGATTCGGATAGACTTCTTCAACCAACACCTGACGCACGTATTGCCCAGATTGTAAATTCTTGTCGTTTAGAATGTTGGTGGGAGTATTCGCATCGTTGTTGTAAAACGTAGGGTCGATGGTATACCAAGCGGTTTGCGCCCGATTGAAATTGTACCCAATCGCGTCATTCAAGGCGCCTTCCGGAAACAGATCGTTCTGCCCCCCGGGCACCGAGGCCAAGACCCAGGCATTGGGGTTGCGGATGTCGATAAACGTCTGGCTGCTCTCGAAGTCGTCGATGTAGGTGGTCGCGTCTCCGTTGATTTCGATCCCGCTGGGCGAGCCGGGGATCATATGCGCAAATTCGCCTTGAACCGTCAGGTCCGAAGCCTCTTTGGTGTCGATAAAGGGGATGCGGTCCACAACGCGGGTCAAATAGGGGGCGTCTTTGCTAAAGGTTCCATTCAGCCCCCAAAGCGTGTTCGAAACAGGTTCTTCGGCCAAATTCACCTTTTGGGTCAGCGGTCGTTCGTTGAAGTTGATCAAGGTGGCGCCCAGGGTCAAGTTGGGGTTAAAGCGGTAGTCGGCCGCCAAACCCATATACGTCTTGGTCTGGAAGTTGAACAGGGTGTTGTTTTCGTAGTCGACCTTGATGGGGACGCCCGATTGCATCAGCGATTCGTTGATGATGCGCACCCGGCCCAGCGTATAGTCGACCGTAAAGTCCTGGTTTTCGACCAAGGGGGTTCCGCCCGCAGTGACGCGCACCGAACCCTGTGGGATGTTGAACGCGCCGAGCGAAATCTCGGAACCCGAAGCCGATTTGTAGCGCCCTCGGAGCAGGAACTTGTTGAGTTGGGTTTCGTTTTGCGCCTTGAACCGGGTGGAGTCGTAGAGCTCCTGATACACATAGCGATCGCGGTCGGCTTGGTTGTCGAGTTTGCGCCCCAGATGGGTGCCAAAGGGCTCGAGCACAGGGAAAATAATCCGCCCGTTTTGGCTGTTGATGGTGATGCCTTCTATAAAATCGAAAAACCCGTCTCCGCCGGGAACCGGGTCGTTGTTGTTGTTCAACTTATCGACTTCCATCACGCGGATCAGCAGTTGCTCGCTCAAATTGCCCCGGGGCAAAAAGGGAATCGGCACCCCAGTCTCGTCGTTCATGTACAATACGTCGAGCTTGAAGTCTTCGCGGTTTACTTGAAAGGCGTTGAGCGAATAGATGTTCTTCATCATCAGATCCCAAATCGGGGTCTTGACGTTGAGGATGGTGCTTTTGAGCATTTTGGTGAAGAGCACCTCGGGAGCGTTGATGCCGTCGTTCGCAAATTCACCGACCTGATAAGTCCGCCCGTTCATGGTGTATTGGAAGGAGACCGAGAGCACTTCGTCTTGGTTGAGCGCCTGGTTGAGCGAGATATAGCCGAGTTGAGGCTGGAGGACGTATTCGTTGGGCTGGAGTTTGCGCGCGTTGGCCAGTTCGACGAATTCGGTGGCCTCTTCGTATCCGGCTCCGTTCAGCAGGGCATTGACCTGGCTGATGTCGCGAATGCCCGGATAGGTTTGACTGAGGGTGTTCGGATTGAGTTGGTTGTTCCCGTTGTTCGGCGGATTTCCCGGTTCGGTGCTCGGATTGGGCCCGGGAAAAATCGAAGGGCCTGTAAGCCCCGCTCCGGGATCGCGGTAGGCCCCGGCTTCGCTTTCGCCCAGGTCCATAACGGCCGCGATGTGGCGGATGTCTTGGGTAGAGTTGCGGCGGTTGGTGACCCACACTTCGACCCGCGTAATTTGAACCGGGCTGGTGATGAGCGGGGCATTGCTGAGCGAGCGCTCGTATTGGCCTCGGAAATACTGGCTCAAAAAGAAGTGGCGATTGGCTTCGTATTGATCGCCCCACACTTCAAAATCGGTGGTGGTGGCCCCGCCTTGAATATTGACCGAATTCGACTGGCTGCGCTGTTCGGAGAAGATGCCCGTCAACATCAACTTGCCAAACTGCGCTTGGGCTTTGACCCCGAACAAGCTCTGAGCGCCGCTGATCAAGCTGTTTTGGGTGGGGAGCGAAACGTTTCCGAGCTCGATTTTTTTGATGATGTCATCTTCCTGCCCGCTGTATTCGAGCTTCATCTGGTTTTCGAAGGCAAAACTGGCCTCGGTGTCGTAGTTCACCTTGAGCTGCATCTTTTCTCCGATTTTGCCCGTCACATTCATCTGAATGCGCTGGTCGAAGTTGAAGTTGAAGATCTTTTGGTTGACGACGGGGAGGTTGGGGTTGCGAATCCGCTGAAAGCGCAGCCCGAAGGTGAGTTCTGCGCTGCCCTGGGGGATGATTTCGATGGTGTTCGAGCCAAAAATCCGGTTGAACATCTCGCCCCGCACATTGATTTTGGGGAGAATGTTCGAGATTTCGTCCCGACCGTCTTCTTTTCCGTCTCCGCCTTCGGCGTTCTTCACCGAACCCGGTCCCGAACCTGTCTTATCGCCCCAATAGCTTTGCAACTGCTGGTTGAAGACGTAGGCTTGGTATTCTTCGGGGCTCATCAGCATGGGCGGGGTCACCACCAAATCGCCGATTTTGCGCACCACCACATATTGACCGGTCAAGGGGTCGTAGACGACTTCGGTGCGGGTGGGGTCGGTTCCATACATGCCTCCGCTTTGTCCCGATTGAAAGGGGTAGGGAAGGGGGCCTTCGGGGTCGTTGGTATCGGCCACTTCGGTCCGCGACCAATTTCGGTGCAGCGAGCGCGGCGTCCTAAAGCTGCTCAACCCCGCTGCCGCGAGAAGCACGAGGGCGATGCCGGCAAACCGAAATGTACGGGTCGGGAACGAACGGGGTCTCACAGGGTTTTGAGGCTGATTTTGACCAATTCTCCGGTGGTGGCTTCGGGCTGCAGGGCGAGGGCGCTGCGCACGGCTTTGTCGGCCGCGGCCCGGGGATAGCCAAGCACTTCGAGTGCTTGGAGGGCTTCGTCGAACACCGAGGGCTGTCCCGATCCAAGGGAGGGGAAGGAGGCCGATCCGGGCAGACGGCCCACCTTGTCGCGGAGTTCGACCACCAACCGCTGGGCGATTTTGGGCCCTACGCCTTTGACGTGTTTAAAGGCGGCGGGGTCGCCCGTGGCGAGCGCCTGCACGACTTCTGAAGGGCTCATCGACGAGAGTACTACCCGGGCGGTGTTGGGGCCAATGCCCGATACGCCGATCAACAAGCGGAACACTTCGCGTTCTTCTTTGTCGGCAAATCCAAACAGCAGTTGGGTGTCTTCTCGATACACGGGGTGCACCCAGAGTTTGACTTCGCCTGTTTGGGGCAACTGTGCATAGGTATGCAAAGACAGGTGCAGTCCAAATCCAATTCCGTTGCAGTCTAAGACCGCAAAAGCAGGCCCCAACTCGGCGATGTTCCCGCGCAAGTGCTCGTACATAATGAGTGCAAGAGGCCTTTTAGCCCTAGGTTTCGTTCAGAGAACGGCAAAAGTAGGGATTTCGTATACCCGTTGGAAAACGGGAATGGCGTTGTGTAGACCCGTAAAATCTTGCGGGTCTCCTTGCGGGTCTACCTACAACGCGACCGGGCTACGGGTGGCGTTGAGCGGAATGTAGAGGGTGTCGTTGGGGGTGATGCGTTCTTCCCATACG
>Ga0247844_1001355_pt1 | contig 45777 bp, 52 predicted proteins | sample LaCtaG_FD_192421 | JGI IMG/M metagenome (GOLD analysis project Ga0247844, IMG submission 192421) | Freshwater microbial communities from meromictic Lake La Cruz, Castile-La Mancha, Spain - LaCruzMarch201714.5m_1 | ecosystem: Environmental > Aquatic > Freshwater > Lake | place: Spain: Castile-La... | reverse complement strand
GTCCTCCAACATCAGCAAGAGTGGTTATAAACCCTAAAGACTCTCCAAATATACTGTTCATCATAGTGCTTATTGCACTTTGAGTAGCCCCCCTCAACGTATCATTAAGTTGTTCCATACTTGTTCTTAACCTGGTCATCGGATCAGCAGCATTTTTTTGTGCTACTGCAAGTTCAGAATTTCCTTCATTTATTTGATTTCTAATTTTTTCAAGTTCTTTTGGATCCTTCAACGCTTTTTCTATATCCTTCGCACCTATTGCTAAACCGCTCCTGCCCGCTTTCGCCAGTCCTTCGTTTACACCTTTAATAGAAGCTTCAAGAGCACCTTTTATGGCACCTCCTGAGTCTTTTGAATCTATTCCCATTGCTTTAAGATCATTTGAAAATCCACTCAAATCAACACTTGCTAAAGCTTTCTTCATTCCTTCAGTGCCATCGCCAGATATTTTTAATTGTTCATCAAGTTTTGTGAGAGCTTCTAAAGCCGTGCTTGTTTTTAAAGTTCGTTCTTCTTCTATTTTGGCAGCCATTTCCTCTGCGTTTAAATTTTTCTTTTTTTGCTCTCCTATTTTTCTAAGTTTTTCAGCAAGTGGCACCGCATTCTCTCTCACAGCTTTTACTGCCTGTCCTATTTCATTAATGGTACCACCAAATGCACTTTTTGCAGTCCAGTTAATTCTGGCTTTTGTGTTTACGTCTAATTTATCAAATTCTTCTGCAGTCTTAGCCAGCCCGCCTGAAGCTATAGCTATTACATTATCTAAGCCGTTTGCCAAACTATTCATTCCCTCTTTAGTTTGTAGTAAAGTTCCATTTCTCATTTGTTCCATAAGCCCAGCATTATTACCAAGAGCGTTAGCTATCAAAGATTGCATTTCGGAATTAGCATCGTTAAAGCCAGACATTCCTTGAGATAATGTTCCTAAAAGATTGCTTGCAAGCTCGCCTGCACCAAACTTCTCAGCACTAGCCATAACGCCCACAACATTGGATGCTGCTTCGGATGTCAATGTTCCGAAGCTACGCATGTTTTTAATAATGCTTTCACTTGACTTAACAGCCCTGGCTAATTCATCGCCGGTAACACCTGTATTTCTTGCAACTTCTTGAACACCTCTGCCAAATTCTGACATTTGAGAAGTGTTCATTCCCATCTTCAAAGCCATATCGCTAAATGTATCGCCCAATGCTCCTGCCTCTACACCTATCATTCTTTCTGTTTGAAGTTGAGTCTTGGAAACACTTAAAGCAAACTTTTGATCTCTAATTCCTTTCTTTAAATTGGCAAGATAGGCATTTGTAGTTTTTGTTCTATCAAAGCCTGTCTGCGATGCAGATCTTCCTATGTCTTCAAAGCTTCTTTGTAGTCCATGCGACTCTGATGTTGCTCCAGAAATTTCATATGCTATTTGTCTTGCATTGATGGTAAATTCTCTCTCTTTTTCCAAAAGCCCATCAAATACAACTTCTGTTCCCCTAAAACCATATATTGTTTTTTGAAGCTCACCAGCGGCATTACCTAAATCTCTCATTAATTGAAGTGGTATCAAACCGTCTTTTACTTTTTCAAGATGGTCTTCTGTTAGCTTTTTCAATATTTTTCTTGGATTGTTTTCTTCTTCTGCCGCCTTTTTTGCTTCTTCTTCTCTTACCGGATCTGCTAAAATCTCAGCCATCTCTTTGTTTACTTCTATAATTTCGTTTAAAGCATCAGCTAGAGCTTGACGATCACTTTCATTTTTGCCTGCTTTCATTTCAAGCCGCATTGCCTTCAGCTCTAAATTACTTACTCTAGCTGCTTTTTCCAAGTAAATATCATGTGTGTATATGCTTCCTGGAGTAGAACCTTTTATCAAAAACTTTAACCAAGGCTTCATCAAAGCATTTATGCCTTTATCTGCATTATTTGCAATTTTTTCATTTTTTGCGGCACTACCACTTTTTTTGCCGCTCATAAAATTTTTAAGAAGACTTACCAAGTTATCAAGCTTTTTTGCAAAAGCTGGTGGTATAGATGAATCTGCGTCTTTTTTATCGTTTACTGTTGTTTTATTGAAAGGCTTTTTTGGACCAAGCTCTAGTGACTCAAGAATTCCCTTTATTTGTTGGGAATTCATGCCTCCGCCCACATCTCTTCCTAAATTATCTGTTGCCATGTTTTAAAATATTGTTTTAAGAATTTTCTTTTTCAAAGAGTATATAGTCTCTTTTTCTAAAATAGTGTTCGCTAAAATTGAAGTTTCTTTACCAGAAGTTTCTTCGTGGTACGCTTTGTTGTTGACAACAGCAGTCCTCCAACCATATAATTCGGACAATGTTCAACGATACAAAAGAACCCTCAGAATTTCCTGCTTTCCATAAAAAAAATATATACAAGAAATCAGCTGAAAAAGAAACCTCAGAGGTTGAAAAACCTCTTGATGTAAAAGAGAATACCGAAAACAAATTAGATTATCCTTTTGAGTTTTTATCTTGGCATTCTGGGGATGATTTTTACCCAGAATTAGATGCTGCAGTAGAGTTTTATAACCAAAAGAGATACAAAACAGCGCTAGATATGTTTGAAGGTCGCCCAGCAGATCCCACTAGAGGTTTCAAAAACCTTATTTGCACTTTCCACGGACCAATTGGGTGGCTGCTTATGGCAAATACCAAATTTGCAAAAGATAATTTTTTGAACTTCTGCATGGCGAATTGTTACTACAAAATGGGAGAATACTCAAAAGCACTATCATTTTTGAAAAACGATGAAAGCGAAAGAGTTTTGTATTTGAGGGCTTGGTGCGAATACAAATTAGATAAACACGACGAAGCCAAAGAAAACTTCAAGAAGGTATTTTATTCAAACCCAAGATTTTTAAAATACAAAAATCCTTATGGAGAAGATTACAAGTAGTTATTTGATTATCTGATTTGTTATCTTCGCCAATTGTTCGTTTACAGTTTTTCTTATTGCTTCTACTTCGTTTGGCGACACAGCCCTCACACTTCCGAGTAAGTTCAATATAAAATCACAATCTAGTTGCTTTAATCTTCTTATGCCGCTTCTTTTATATTGCCTGAAAGAGGATACAAGAAATTTATCAGCTTTTATTGTTCTGTAGCTGAAGTTTGGATTGTTACAGTTTGCTTTCAACAAATTCCTTATATATGGAAATGTAAGATAGTGTATGTTCAATCCTCTTATGTATAGTTGATTAACATCCGTGACTATTACATTTGGAAAGGGATCGTGCCCAGCTTTGTGAAACATGTAGTTAAAGGAAACTAAGCTTCCTTTTTTGACATTTCGCAAAAAAGCATCATCTTTTTGAGGGATATTTTTGAATACAAGGTTAAGATCCATGATTAAAACTTAGAGTAAACGCTGGAGCTGTAATCGGTTCCGCCTGATCTTGCCATCAATTTATTATCATCGTCTTTTTCTATTTTATTCTGGGCATTAGAGCTCATTTTGAAAAACTTCTTAATTTCATCAACAAGAGTATCGGCAACTTTTCCCCCAGCTTTTTCTTCATCTGCATCTTTTTCTGACATAAAAGTATTGAATATATTTTCAAAATCTAAAAGATAGGCTTTTCCGTATGGGTGTGTATCAATTCTATTTTGAATCTTAAAAGCTATACTTCTGCCTATAGAATATATTCTTATTCCTTCAAAGTCACACTCTGGATCTGTCGAATAAACAAACAGAAACGGATCATCAACATTCAAAAACATTTTGTTTTTGATCTTGTTTAGCTTTAAAATATGATGAATTATTTTAAGCTTTCTTTTTGCTCCGAGAGCATTTCTGTTTATATAGTCGAAAAATTTGTGCTTCATTATTGTTTTGGTCTAAGGGTGTTAACCGCCGAACGCCCAGCCTGTGAACTTGCATTGGCAACTGTATCAATCAACTGTGCAAACAAATCTAACATATTGCTGTTTTTACCTACGTAGTTTACAAGTGGCTTATAGTATGTCTTTTCTTGATCTGTCAGCTTACTTGTTATTCTCTGAACTGTAATGTTTACATTTGATTTAGTGTAACGTGGAGCTCCATTGTCTGATGCTCCATAAGGAGCCAGAGTAAGTCCTGAGTCATTAGAGGGCTTTGCTTCCATCGCGGGATTTGACAAACCTGGTGGTTGGGTTGTTCCCAATGGTTGATCTTGTTCCATTATTCTACATAGTTTACTGAATTCCATAACTTAACCTTTCTTATAATTGTATTTAGCAAGTTCTGAGTAAAATTTCTTGCGCAGATGGCACACATCTTTGCAATACCAATAAATCGCTGGGATTGCCGTTGTAGGGAGTTTCTTTTACCACAACACCAGGAAAGCCTCCTGCGGCTTCTTTTATAGTTTTCATCTGAGCTGTTAAGAATAGCATTCCATCTATTCTTTCTAAAAAGTCACTTTCCCCCTTTTTGGGAAATCCATTCTCATCAACCTCACCAGTGTCGTAAAGATACTTGACTTTAAGATCAACAAATGGAACTAAATTTCCATCATCGTCTATCATGGCTTCACTGTTATCTGATTGAATAATTCTTACGCTAAGCTTGCCCTCAGAATAAGCTGCATCCAAACAGCTAGCTAGATCCAATCCCAAAGAGTATATTGTTCCATCGTTTCCAACAACATTTATTAAAAAGCTCCTTTGTTTGAAATAATCGGATATACTCTCCATTATAACTCTTCTTCTCAGAACATCTTTTTCCTCTGGGCTTCCATCTTGAAGTCTTTTTAGTTCAGGATCCTCCAGAAACTTTTCTGGGTCATCTTCTCTTAAAGCCCATTTTCCAAGATCAATTCTGCCCCATTTTTCGTTGAATCTTGTTGATATTTTTATTGAGTATTTTCTTTCATTATAAATAATATCTTCGCTGTTTGATCCATTGCCAACTTGAACAGCTCCTAATAAAGCAGCCATATATTTTCTATGAAGATCACCCTTCATTCCAAGAGTGCCCTTTAGCTTTATGAAAACACTATTTAGCTCACTCATTGGTTGAAGAGTTGTAAAAATATGCTTTGTCAAAGATACCGAAGGGTTATTTTGATCCAACTCTTGTCTTATTAGCCTTCTTATTTCTTTATTGGCTTTTTCTATATTTGAGTTTTGTCTAAGAAATAAAACTTGTAGATTATCTTCTACAAACTTCCTAGGATAAGAGTCCAGCTCCGAGTCTCTTATAGAATGGATTCCATCCAATAGTGTTTTAACATCACCCTTTGCGCTATTTTTAAAATACTCTGTTTTCCAAGTTTCGAAATTCTCTTCTGTCTTATTTTCTTCTTCTTCTGGCATATCAGGAGCAACAGGATCTTGCTCTGGATTTTGTTGAGCATTCTGTGGCTGTTGCCCTTGCGGCTGTTGTTGAGAAGGATCTGGTTGTTGGGAATTATCTTGTGGTTGTTCTGCTGGATCTTCAACCGCAACTTGCATACCAGAGGAGGCGTTTGATGGAGGTTGATTTGCCGCCACCTCACCTGGATTTTCAAGATCCTCATTCAACCAGTAATTCATAGTATTAAATTTCATTTTGACCTTCCTCTTTTTTCTTATTTAGTGATTCCAAGAACTGTCTTTTGTTATTTCCCGAATTAATATTTATTGTATTGTTTTGATTTGCTGCTAAGTATTTAGGGAAGGTATCCTTATCTTTTAATTTAATTCTTGTCATTAAATCTGCTATTTTTGCCATTTTGTCGGAAGTATCATGTTTGAGCTTGAGTAAATTCACAAGAGCTTCTTTGCTGGCACTTGTAGAGTCTCCTTCGTTTATAACTAAGTCTGCAAAGTTATTTATAAATTCATCTGTTTGTTTTCTATCTTGTCTTATGTTTTCTAAAACTTCTTGATAAACATCAACAAGCTGTTCGTCACTTACTATATTGGACAAACTGTTCTCTGAGTCTTGCACACTTAAAGAAGTAACATTCATGCTGGGAATCACCTCACCAGCTATAGCTAAATCTTCTTTTGCTTCATCTAAAATAGGATCGTTTTTACCCATATACTATATATTAGTGTGCAAGATAAATAAACATATATTAAGCTTATTTTTATATTTTCATGTTTTCGTGTTGTTTCAAAGGTTGGCTCCCTCTATAGATCTAATGGAGTCCTCAGAATAATCTCTTGTGGACACTTCTATTAAAATTGAATTTTTAATAGCTTGAATCTGATGTTTTACTTTTGGTTCTATCTCAATTTTATCTCCTTGTTTGAGTATAAAGTATTCTTTGTTTTCGCCATTTTCTATCACGCACTCAAGTTTGCCATAAACACAATGCCACAACTCTTTTTTTACATAATGCCAATGATGTGAAAACTGTCTATTTTTAAAAAAAATTAAATATTTTAAACAGTAGTCATTATGATTAACTATATGAACTTCTGCTCCCCATGATTTCTTTACTATCTTTGATCCTGAGAGCAAACCCGAGAAGATAATTTCCCAAAACGTTCTACCTTTGTGTGTCATATTGTGACATTCTCTACACAAAGTTATTAAATTTTCTTGATCCAAATTATGTTTATCATAATCTATGTGATGAATATGATGCTTAGGATTGTTTTCTTTTTTTCCACACAATTGGCATTCAAAATTATCCCTTATTTTAATTTTATTTTTTAATTTTTTATTCCACCCAAATGGATAAGGATTAACAAGCCCGCTTTGAGGAGAGCCTTTCAAATCTATGTTGTGGGTACATGCCAAAGAGCAAAAAACTCTCTCTTGCCCTTCGTGCAATCCGCCTCTGTTGTAAACAAAATTATTTTTGCATGATAAACAAGTTCTAACATTTTTATTTTTTTTAAAACAAGGATTGTTTTCACCGACTCTAGTAATACTAAGATGCTTTGCGTTACATTCTCTGCTACAAAATATTCTTTGCCCATAATGTTTAAACTCTTTTTTACATATTAAGCATTCTGATGTTTTACGTATATCACTTCTCTTCACAGACTTCAATTGGCAAGATTTACCGCAATATAGTCTATTTCTTTCTCTATATGGAACATCAAATTGTTTTTGACAACACTTACAAGTAAGATTAAAATCTGGATAATAATCTTTCCATATTTCTGCTTTCTTTTTCTTAATCTTCTCTACCACATCTCGTGGTCTTTTTTTACCTTTTAAAAGACTGGCTCTATACTTTATATCACAAGAACGACATTTATGTGTTTTGCGGGAAGACAGCGAGTCATACCTTCTTTTGAACTCCTCTCCGCAATCATCACAGACAGCTTTTACCATTTTTTTAGAATGAATACTTGATGGTTTTTCTTCAATAATCATCTATAGCCCGCTCCTCACTTGTTTTGTATTTTTTTGTTACTCCATAATATAGTAATAATTTTATGTTCCGCAGAATGAACAGCAGTTTCGACCGCCTTTAATTTCAATTTTCAACACAACTCTTGTTCCTACAAAATTACTTTTAATAAAATAATATACAAAATTACTTTTAATAAAATAATATATAAATATAGCTATGGACCAATTGACAAAAGAAAAATTAAATAATCTTGAAAAAAGCCAAGATAAAGTTTTGCAAAAAATAGATGAATTTAAAAAAGAAATTATTGAATTTGAAAAATCACTAAATTCAAAAGACTCTAAAATAAGCTTATTACAAAGCAAAATAAAAGATTTAAAAGAAGATGTAGATATTTTTTGTGCGAAAGTTCAAAATTTTGAGGTCAAAATAGAATCAATACACATCAGAACTGCTAGCACAGAAAGCAAATGGTCGAACATAATTGAATTTTTTGTTAAAATATTCTGGGTAATTATGGTATCATACCTACTCTATAAATTAGGTATTCAAGGTCCACCCACCTAATTAATTTTTAAAAAGTCCTAATATATAATATACTATCTTTAGACAAAGGGAATAACTATGCCAGGCAAATTTAGCGACTATATTTCTATTCGAGAAAACAAAACCCCAGTGATGTCGAAGGTAAAACTATCTAGATCACCTGGCGAAGAAGAGTTTCAACCATTTGTTATTGATAAAGAAAATCATTCAAATTTAAGAGAATTGGTAAAAGCCTTTGAGAACAGCACAGAAGTTGGTGTTGGCTACACCACAATAGATAAAGAAAAAGGTGAAGTAGAGCCTAAGTTAAAAAAGAAAATTTTATATCTTACTGGTGGAGCTGTCAGAGATCACCTAAAAGGCAAAACTCCACGCAATTATGATTTAACAACAGATGCAACAGCGAGTGAAATAAAAATGATACTGTCTGGTTCGGGTTTTGAAGAAATTAACGCAGAGTTGTCTAAAGATAAAAATTTACCAACTAACCCAAAATCAAAAAAATATTTCTTTGTGAGTAGACTTAGTAAAAATGGAAATGAAACTGAGTTCACTGTTGTAGTTAACGAAGAAGATTTCTTCTTGGCACCTATGTCAAAAAGCTTGAAGAGTAGAAGATTATCTCCCGAAGATTTTTCTGCATCAAATCTAGACGACGATGCATCCTCAAGAGACTTTACCATCAATTCAATGTATATTCCCTTGAAAAATTCAGACGGAGATAACACAGAGCTAGTGGATATTTTTGGTGGGGCTCACCATCTAAAAAATGGTCAAGTAGTATCTGTTGGTGAATTCGGCAGAAAAGTTAAAGATGACCCAATCACAGCCCACAGGTATTTAAGAATGCAGTCCAGATACGGTAGAGGAGAAATGCCAGAAAAACTTGCAAATATTACAAGAGGAATAACCGGCTTAGACCCTGATTACAAAAAAGAATATGTCTTTGGTCTTGAGAATCCAGATATAGACCCTTCCAGATATCTTAAGATGTATTCAAATTCTGGTCTTTTAAATACAGTTTATCCTATAGATGACTTGTCTGTAGATAACATGCCAGAAAAAACTCTTGGGGATAGATTTTTGACAAGTGCTTGGATATTAAGAGATAAAGATATGGAGCAAACTAAGTTTGCTTTAATGTCTGCCGGCTGGGATAAACAAGAAGTAAATGATATTTTATACTTAATTAAGTTGTATCAATCTTTCAAAAATAGATATGATACTACAGACCAAACACATCAAAGTTCTATGTGTGGTTTGCCATCTTATAAAATAAACAAGTGGAAGGGTCTTTTTTGAATTGTAACATTCTGCAGGTCGGAAGTCATGTAGGAACTCATAACAATAATAAATATGTTTTGGATATGCTCAAAGAGAGCGATCTTTGCATTTTTGTAGAACCAGTTCCATCCTTATTTGAGATTTTGGTAAATAACTTTAAAGCTAAATATCCTCGAAATAATTTCAAATATGTCAATAAAGCATGTAGTAACTCCATAGGAAAGATAGATTTATATGTCCCGGATATATATACTCTTTTTCCGTCTCTGGTGTGAATGGTGATCCAAAAAGGACTGACTCAGTGGGTGGATCAACTATCTTCTGTTCTACCAGACCACGTTAAAAATCATCAATTCCCCCAGCTCACATCATCTAAGGTTGAGATTCCCTGCACGACACTAGACAATCTAATTGAAGAATACAAAATAGAAGAAATAGATCACCTTGTTATAGACACAGAGGGGCATGATTTCGAAGTCCTTGAGGGGCTTGATTTGTATAATGTAAAACCAAAAACAATTCATTTTGAGCATAAACACATGGCGGGCTCCAACAAACCATTTGGAGAAAAATACGACAAGATTATAGCCAGATTTGATTTTTGATTTATATGGATATAAAATAGTTTTTCAAGATACAGAAGACACAAGAATATCTTTATAAATCTTCATTAAAGCCCATAATTGTTGGCCAAAGATATTCAACAAAGTAATTAGTTCTATTTATTACCTGATTAGTAGGCAATGTGTTTTTAATTTTTAAATAATACTCTACTTCTTTTTTAACTATCAATTGCTTAGACACTATGCACTGAGCAGAGTTAATAAATTTCATGGGTAAATTATATTCTATTTTATTTTCTTGGCAATAACTTAAAGTATCTTTCAATTCATCTCCATCACGAAAATAAACAGCACCTAACGGCGCAAAATTTTTATCAAACTTAAATTCATTTACAATTTTTAAAAAGTCAGGACAGTGAAAAAAGGGATCATCTTGGGAAAAACAAACATAGTCCGGCAGGGAGTCATAGTGATCTACGATATATTTCAAATAAGCAACAGTATCAAATCCAACATTAGGCATATCAAAATCAAACTTGCCATTATTAGAGGGATTTTTATTATATATCAAATAAGGATGCTTCAGGCTGGAAACCCATGAAAGATCTTTTTCAAAATGACAAATGACTACTTTTAACATATATATATTTATGTTTATCATTCAAAAATATATTAATCTTTCAAATACACCGTCAGATATTAATGAACACCTTCCAACTCTTTTTGAATTAGCAAAAGAAGTAAGCTCGATAGTGGAGATGGGAACCAGACATTGTAATAGCACTACCGCATTTTTAGCTGCTATTGCTGATACCGACAAAACTCTCATATCTTATGATCTATATCGATCTCCAAGTGTAGATGAATGCGAGAAAATTAAAAACTTTAAATTCTATAAAGAAGACACGTTGAATCTGACAATTTCCAATACTGATCTTCTTTTTATCGATACTCTACACACATATTTTCAATTAACAAACGAATTGAACCTTCATAGCAAAAATGTAAATAAATATATTGTTTTGCATGATACCGCCATTTATGCACATATTGATGAAGCTCTATATCCCGTTAATGAATGTTCTGTCGCAAGTAATAAAATAAAGCAGGGAGAAAAAAGAGGAATTAAGAATGCTCTTGATGACTTCCTGCTGCAGGGCGATGGTTTAAATTGGTTTATTTATAAGGTATATGAAAATAATAACGGCTTGACTATATTGAAAAGAAAATAAATGTTTATACAAAATTCAATATTAAATGTAAACAAAGATACAAAATTTTTTAAATCAGAGTTATTTAAAATATGGAATTCTGAAGAAATACTTGGTATTAATATTTTTGAAAATGTTAAAAGTTCTGTTGTTGATGACGCAATGTATTTCTCTCACCACAGATCATGCCCAATAAAACTACATGAATCTTATAGTAGTGTGACAATCTCAGATATGTTTACCCCCAAGCCAGAAATTACTTGTATTATAATTGCTTATAATAATGTTACTTTTGTGTCCAACATATGCGAACAAATTAAAAAATTCACCAGAGATATTGTGATATTAGATAATAATAGTTGTTTTGAGCCAATGAAAAATTTTTTGAAAAATTGTGAGTATGAAGTTTTCTACATGAAAGAAAACCACAGTCATAAAGTTTATGAACTAGAATCAATTAAAAGAATTGTAGGTCCAATATTTGTTATCACAGACCCAGATCTGAGCCTACCAAATTCAATTACAAAGGAAGCAATTAAAAAGTTTTATGATCTTTCCACTTTATATAAGGTTAGAAAAATAGGATTAGCCTTAGATATATCTGGCGACGATATTAGGGAAGATATTAAATACGAGGGTAAAAGCATAAAAGAATGGGAGAGTAAGTTTTGGCTAAATAGAGTAGAGGGACAAGAAACAGAAATGTATTGGGCAGATATAGATACCACATTCTGTTTGGTTAATAATAATTTTTATAATTGGCCATACATTAGAGTTGCTGGTGAGCATTTAGCAAAACATCTTCCTTGGCATAAAAACTGGGACTCTAATTTAATAGAAGGTGAGTATGAAAGTTACATGTATGCAAATAGATCAACAAATTGGTCTAAAAAATAGTATCAAACTATTTGATAGTTTCAACTTCAGTTCCTAAAGACTTGATTGCACTCTCTAGAGATCTTGTTTTCAACAGAATATTTTCACTATTAGTTCCGTGCCAATCAATCCAAATTTTCTTTATGTTTTTTGGCCAATCCTTCAGCATGTGTTCAAGAACTTCGTATTCAGCCCATTCTATATCCATTTTTATAAAAACATCTTTGTCTAAACCTAGGGCTATAATAAACTCCTGTGGATCTACACATTCAACAATTTTTTCATCATAAAAATCAAAATATCCTTTACCACCATTTGTTTCCTCTAACAAAGATCCTTGGCTTCTTCCATCTTCACCATGTTGGTTGAATATAACTCTTCCGTTTCTTTTCCAAATTGCCTTTTTATGAACGAAAATTCTATGATCATCAAACTCTTTTGCGAACGACTGTGTATCTATCAAAGGGTTTGGTTCAAACGCGTGTATATCCCAACTTCCATCAATTGATAATTTGTCTATAAACCTTCTAATTCCTTGGCATTCATGTGATCCAAAATCTAAGAAAACCTTGTTAGACTGACCTAAGTTTTTATTAAGAACCTTCAGTCCATCATCTTTAAAAATATTAAAGTAAGTTCTCCAATCACACTTTATTAAATTGTACTTATTTGGATCTTTGCAATATGTTATATCAAATATTTTTTCATCACTACCTATGTAACCTCCGTCAAGACACTCATTTATTGTTTGGTTAAAATCTACGAGGAGTTGATCTATACATCCCACAGGAACGAAAAAAGCTGTGCCTTGTATAAATCTTATTTGAGATAAAGAGTGATAAGAGTTATCTCTAACAGTTATATTTTTACTATGGCTAAAAAAGGTTATTTTAGAATTGTCGAATTCATTGACTTTACTTAAAGAGGGCCATTTTTGATTTCTGTAGTGCGATACACTCTCACGCAAACCGCCGGCATCTGCCCAGATATATAAGTCTCCATCAAAAAACTTTTTTGCATCTTGCAAGAAGAATACCTTGTTGAACATTATCACATTGTAAAGTGGTTTGTTCATCTCTGGAACTTTTGTTTGAATTTTTTTTTCAAATTCTTTTGAAAACATGAGGTTTGAAAGTTTTTCGTTATAAAGCTTATAACAATCAAGCTCCTCAAGAGGAATTACTATTATTTTTGTTTGAGACAACTTTGGATCAAATTCTTGTCTCATCTTTATAATTCGATCTTTAAATTTTTCTTCTGTATAAACAACAACAGGCACATCCAGAGAAAGTGTGTTTTTCATCCATGCTAAGTAGGTGTTATAAGACATAGTGAAAGATTGCCAATTATCTCTCCCTATATCATACAACGCCATCACTATAACTGGTTTTTCTATAGCCATTCCCATGTAAATTTTATTCCTTTGTGAAATAATGTGCAGTTTGATTTATTCTCTACGAATAAATTATTAAATTCATCCATCATACTTGCAACTTTAAATCCATTCGACGCCAGCGATGTTGGAACGAAGCCTTCTGAGTATCCGTAAAATCCTTGTTTGTGAAGATCCATTAAATGATCCATTGCTTTTTTTGTATATCTTACAATTGGAAAAAAGGATCCTATATGTTTTGATTGAGACATAAAATTATCCCCAGGACCCGGACATAAACCCAGCCATCCTCCGTGTGATCCTTTCATTCTATTGTTAATCACACTTATTTTTGGAAATTCAGGATATTCTTCTTTTTTAAAAGCCTGTATTGCTATAAAATCTTCTTCTTCTGTTTTATATGTGTCTAAAAATTCTTTTAAATCGCCGTTGAAGTCAACATCATCATCAAAAAACCAATAGTGATCGAATCCAGGATTTTTTAAATAAAAAACCAACATTCTAAAGTGTGCATAAAAATATTTTGGGTTTTGATGAGAGCCCCATCGATGTCTTGTGTTTATTGGCTTGTCAAATTTATAATCTTTAAAATCTTCATCGCCATAAAGACAAACATTTGATTCATATTTTTCGACAACATTATCCAACGATAAATTTCCTTGATTATCAAAAAGAACGTAAAAATTATCCAGTCCGGATCGACCAAACTTTCTTATTAGATCGTTTCCAGACCCTTCTAAAGTTCTTGCATAAGAGCAAACTGTAGTACAAATATTCATAAGTGTTTTTCTTTAATTTTTTGATGCCAATCAGGAATTCTGTTGAATTGATGGACTATATCAAATAGATCGCCTTTGGCTGTATATACACTCCCATCTATCATTTTTGGAATGCCATACTTCAGATTACCCTTGAACCCCCAGCTCTCAAAAAATTGAGTCGGTCCGGCGACTGCACAATGCATAGCCCACCCCTCATCTAAGTTGAACACCTTTGCATTAGGGATTTCTTTATTTGCAATCATAACTATGAGAGCGGCTTGATCTTTTATGTTGTGATTATTTGGACTTTTTTCACATAACTCAAGCATTCTGCTGTAAACAGAAGCGAGTGCCTCCCTTTTTCCAGCCATAACACCAGAACAAACGACTTCTTGTTCTGCACATTTTTGAAAGTGTTCTTGGAAAAGACTATTTATATTGCTTGAGTTCCAAGGCTCTTGATTAACATTTACGCCCTCACCACCAGCAAAAAAATCAAAATTTTTATCATCCATTTTTATAAACGGATCGTTCTGGAAAACTACGTCAAAAACATCTGTTGACAAAACAAGATCGGCGCTCGATTTGTATAGCCAATCTCTTATATGCTCAAGCCTTTTATGGTATATATAAAAAGTTTCCTTCACTTCTACTGACTCAAATTTAATTTTAAGATCATCACAAGCAATTTTATCTTCATCACTCATATTTGCTGCAAGAAGCACGACTTCTCCGTCTGAGTGTCTTTTGAAACTATCGCTCCAAAGCCTAACGCTTTCTTTGTTTGCGGCTACGTTATTAGACAGACCTATTAAAACTTTATTCATATTGTTCCTGGCTTTTAATTCAAAAATAATATAGTATTTAATTTGATTTTTTAAACAACAAAAGAAGCTTGTTTTGGCTTAATATAGTAAGAAAAGAGCGGGCGTCCATGCCCGAAATCGATCATCCTAATCATCTCTACTTATATTTATCCTTCTCGTAAAGATAAATTTTTTAAGTAGTTAATTAAGATAATTTTTTGCAATATCTGCGATAAAATCACTACATTTTGTATGTCTAATTTTAGATAAACACTCTATTGGTTTATCTGGATGCATAGAAAAGTTATCTTTACTGAACCAAATTTTATTAAAACCAGGTTGTATTCCATGATCATAGTTTATTATGTTTTTTATAAAATTTCCAAACATGGTACTTTCAATCTCATAAGGTCTTATTTCAATATTTTCTTTATTTTCAAAAAGAGTAGACCAGTTTTTCCAAATACTTAAGTTTATTGCAGCCCTATCCATTCCTAAAAATTCTTTTTTATCTCTAAAATAATTTATATAAGAAACAATATCTTCGAAAAAAAACGTCGGAATGTTATTGAAAACTAGTGTATTTCCAACTTTCAACCAATTTTTCTTAATTTGCTCTTCTTCTAAAGAATCAGAAAAATAATCTTCAATTAAGTTGTGAGTAAAAAAAGGATCTTCACTAATGATTAAGTTCTTGCCATTCAGTGGAATTTCTTTGCAAAATATATTGTGGGGATTTAAGATGGTAAGTGGAAATATATCTTTTTTATCTACAACAGATAACAATGAAAGCCACTTATTAAGGCTTAAGTTTGAACTTGTTTTTTTAAAAAAAATCTTATTGCCATGATTGGATAAATTTTTACAATTATACACCCCATTAGAATCATCTAAGCCAACAGCAACCAACAAACTATCTTCTACGCCTTTATCTTTAAAGCTTTGAATCAAAAGCTCTATCTGCCAGCTATGCTGATAGCTGTTTTCTATTGATACAAAATAATTCATATTCCGGAAAACCTAATTTTTTGGAATGCTTAATTTTCCGCAAAGCTTATCAGAAGATCCAATTTTTTCTTTATATGATTCATTAACAAGTTTTTGATAAAGACGATAAACTTCACTGTAGGCAACACCCCATGTTGCGTCGTGTGAAAAGTCATCAAATCTATCATCATCCACATGCAATGAATCTAACAAATGGTTCCAAGCACGAGCGTGAGCCCACTCATGAATTAAAGTTTCAACTGCTAAGTTCTCATTAAGATCCTTGTTTATTTTTATAAAGAATTTTTTATTGTATTTGATACACTCACCATCAAGAGAACTGCTCATGACGCATCTCCTTACACTAACCGGATAAGCTATTGGCAAATTTTTCTTTAAAAAACTCACCAATTTTTTGTAGTTTTTGTATTTATTGTTCATCTTTGCCTCATTGTTAAAGTGTATTCAAAATCAAGATTCAAATCAACAATAGTATTTAGTGTTTATGGAATTTGTTTTTAGGCTATATATTTTTTTGATATAAACTATTGAAAACAAAGAACTTACGTCAAATAAAAAATAGCTGTTGACCCAACATTCGATGTATGTTAGTATCCCACCAACCAAAGGATAAACAAATGAAAATTAAAGTTTTAAAGTTAATTACAGGAGAAGAAATCATCACTCAGTTTAAATCTGAGGATGAAAATACCATTGTTGTTGTCGAACCACAGAAATTTATTATGAGTCAAGAGGGCGTTGGATCAATGCCATTGATGCCAATGTCCAAAGATAAAGAATATTCAATATTAAAAAATCATATTATTTTAATATCAGACCCAGATGATGATATTAAAAATGTATATAATTCAAAATTTGGTAGCGGAGTCGTAATTCCGACCAGCAGCAGCATCATCACGGGGTGATAAATGGCTTTTAAAATATGCCCAGAATGTAAAGAGAAAAATCCAGCAAGAATCAGAAAGTGTAAAAAATGCGAAACTGTTTTTGGTTTTAAAGTTAAGAAAAAAAAACCAAAAAAAGAAACAGTAAGTGATTGGAAAGTACTTGTTCCTGGGGATCAAATAAAAGTAGCCAGTGGCGGACCTGTTTTTATCGACAAAGATAAAAATGAACTGCCCATGGGATATCACGGTAATTTTTTCGTAATATCTCTTGATAAAAACGGCATAATTGCCCACGGCTTAGACAAATGTTGTGGTTTTTGCCATATCTGGATGGGCGAAGAAAAAGAAAGCACTGCTGGTGTGTTAAAAAAGCCACATAATATCTACAAATTAGCCGCCAGAGTTTTTTAAATTCACTTTTGATTCAAATTATTATAATTATATTTATCCCTACAATTTTTACCTTCTTCATAACCAGCAAGAAATGCTTGTTTCAATAATTCAAGCTTTTCTTCTTTAATTTTTTCTATTTTGATCCACTCGTTAAAAGATTCTGTTTTATTCTCAAAACAGAAATCATCAATGCTCATATAATATTCCTTTTTTTGAACAAACTTTTAATAGCTCTTTTGTTGTGTTTGTTGTATTCGGTTTTACCGTACTCAACGCCTGATTTACACTTATTAAAGTAAACCGAATCAAATAAAAGTTCTTTTGGTTCAATAAGATAAATATTTATCCCTTTATAGTAAGGGTCGTCTTCGTTTTTAATGGACTCATTAATATCCCTTGTCATTATTTCATATAAACTTATATCCAAGGCTCTAAAAGCCATCTCTGCGGGCTTTAAATAGCCTTTGGGCTTATCCCAATAGCTTAATGCTAAAGGTCTGCCCATAATAAGATATATTTCATTACAACCAAAATCAATGCATTGTTTCAAAGGAGCTAATTGACGGCTTCCCGCATCAACCCAACCATCCACATCTTGAACAAGCCCTGTTATAGCAACACTTCCTAGGACGCTTTTAACAAACTCTTCTTTTGAAACCTGCATATTGGATACATATTGCATTTCCCCAGTATGAATACTCATTTTAGAAACAATGCTTTCGCATATTGGATTGTTTTTAACTGCATTTTCTACTATTTTTTTCATTGGTTTTTGGTTCATAACACCAGTCTTATTCCAAAACATGTAGTTAACACCAAAAACATCAAAAACGTTAGAGACATTTGACCACATATCCGCCAATCCTTGAGGACCAAGGTAGGCATAGCTGGCTGCACATATGCTTCCGCTCGATATTCCTATTGTAAGATCTGGTTTTATTCCTTTTAAGCTCAAAGAAAGAGCAATGCCAGATTGAATAGAGCCTCTTGCTCCCTCACCAGTAAAACAGAATCCTATTTTTTTATTACTCATTGGGTTTTTTAATAAATCTAGCTAAAGGTGAGGGTTTGCTTATAATTGAACTGCCTGTTTTAGGTTTTTCTTCTTCTTTTGATCCGAATATATCCAAAGTTTGCTGATCTTGTTGTTTTTGCTTATCGTCTTCTGCTTTTGCGCTTGCAAACCAGTTTCTCAAAAACCTAACTTGTTCATCATCTATTTTTGGGTCTTTTGGAACGACTGGAGTCACTTCCGGCTCTTTATATTTAGATTTATATTTAGTGTATTGTCTGGGAGTTAACTTAACCCAAAGGTTTTTTGCCCCCATGAGCAATAAATCTTTTTCTTCAAAAGGTTTGAGTCTAACTCCGGTGAGCTCTTGTTTTTCGTAAAGATGGTCTATGGGAACTATAATTCTACTACCATCATTCTTAGATAAGTCCAACGCTTCTACATGATTTCTTTTTATTTCTACAATTTTAGCTAGTCTTGTAACCCTTGCACCTTTACGTGTGGTTTCCGGACCCAGCTCTATAATATCATTCAAAGATACAGACATTTGCACAGATTTTTTAATTTCGGGACGATAAATTGCATGTCGAGCTTCAAGTATTTCTTGCTTTTTAATCCATTCAAAAAAACTTTTTCGTCTCATGATAAATTATATATAAAACAGTTTATAATTTTTTATGATAACTACTTATATGGAAAAAGATTTTATAAATAAAAAAGTAGAAGATGCTGTTAAGCAAACTTTAGAAGAGTATAGAAAATTTGCATTTAAACAAGATATAGAAAAAGTTTGCTTAGCTGTAATATTGGGTGGAACATTTGACAGTTTGATTAGAAATATTTCTACAAACTTAATTATGCCTTTTTTTGACTTTATAATAAACAAAACGCATGGAGGCTGGCGTGATTATAAATTAGTAGTAACAGAAGGATTGGAATTAGGAATAGGTAAAATTGCCGGGGGATTCTTAGATTTTGCCATAATAAGCATTATTTTATTTATTATTTTCCAAAAAATATGGATTAAAGAAAAACAAAATTAACTCTTATATTTTATGCTTTTTTATGAAAAACAAAATATTAAAATTTATAATGGCGATTGTTTAGAAATAATAGAAAAAGATATCGAAGAAAAAGAAATAGATGTTGTCATAACTAGTCCGCCTTATAATTTAAGTAAAAAATATGCGTCGTATAAAGACAAAAAACCCCTAGATCAGTATATCGAGTGGATGACAGACTTTTCAAAATCAATACATAAGGTTTTAAAAAACGATGGATCTTTTTTCCTAAACATAGGCTACCAGAATTTACAACCGTCAGTTCCTTTCCTTTTGGTCCAAAGAATAACAGAAATATTTAAGTTACAAAACACAATAATATGGACAAAATCAATAACTGTTAATAATGATTCTTTCGGTCATTTTATACCCAATAATAGCAACAGATATTTAAACAATATTTTTGAGTATGTGTTTCATTTTACAAAAGATGGAAATAAGATATTAGATAGAAATTCCATAGGAGTTCCATATAAGGATAAGAGAAACATAGAAAGATTTGAAAATAACAAAGATAAAGGAGATGTAAGGTGTGGGGGTAATATTTGGTTTATACCTCATAAAACAGTCAAATCAAAACAAGAAAAGTTTAATCACCCGACATCATTCCCGGAAGAATTGGTCAAAAGATGCATATTATTAAATGGATACAATACAGAAACCAAGGTTCTCGATCCATTTTTGGGAGTTGGAACCACACTAAAAGTCTGTGAAAACCTTAAAATAAATGGAATAGGCATAGAAATAGATAAAGATTATTGTGAAGTTTCAAAAAATAGAATTAGATCGTAATATCATTTTATATATTAAGATCATATATAATACATGCCAGTAATCCCCAATTCTATAAAAACACTATCGGTGAAGCCAACGCCACAGTCCAGAACTCCCACATATAACCATATAGTTGTAGATAAACTAAGTGATGGAAGCGTTCAGCTACAATGGAAAATGCAAGAAGGATTAAGGTTTGCAAAAATTATAGGAGAAGGGGAAGTTTTAAATCCTTATGTTTGGATGGCTTTTTATGATACATACGAAAGTGCATTAAACGCCCCTCCTCTTGATGGAAATGCAACAGGAATTTCGTACCAATGTCAGTTTAACGCAAATGTCACATGGACTTCTGTAGAAAACTCTGGGGACACATTTACGGGAGTAATACCTGAGATTTGGGATTCTATCGGTAATGACTGCTATAGTTTACAAAATTTGTGTGGCTTAAGGTCAACTAGACCGGAGTTTAAGTATTTTAGATTCCATTTATTTGAAGGTCCCTCAAGTTCAACTTCTTGTGTTTCAAGTATGCCAGAATGTCAATGCGACGATTACTATAGAACACTTCATTGTAATTACTGTAGATCTGATGTGATTCTTTTTGATGATTGGTGTAATGTTGAATCTGGTGATCCTACACAGCCCAACATCACGCCTGCGCCATCTACTCCTACTAAAACACCAGCACCAACTGCCACTCCTACTAAAACACCAGCACCAACTGCTACTAAAACACCAGCACCAACAGCAACTCCTACTAAAACAGCAACTCCAACTCCTACTAAAACATTAAATGCCACCCCTGGACCAACAGCAACTCCAACTCCTACTAAAACACCAACTGCCACTCCTGGATCAACAGGAACTGTAACACCTACGCCCGGACCAACTGCAACCCCGGGACCAACAGGAACTGTAACCCCTACACCCGGACCAACAGCAACCGCTACAACAGAAGTTCCTAAAACTAAAATAAGATTCTATACCATGGAATTAGTTTTAAAGGTATTTGTAGATCCAACAGTCACATTCGGAAAGCTAGTAGATTTTAACGATCTTTCTAAAGATACTGGTTTGTATCTTTATAACGGCATAGGAAATAGAAATGTCGATCCAAGCACATGTATGCCAATAAGAGCATTAGGACAATATTTGCAATTTATTCCAAAGGCTGGACCCGGTAATACAGCAATGTCCCAGGATGGTTACAATCAAATAGTATTAAAAAGAGAAGAAACAGAAAAAGTAACTGTATATCTCAACAAAGTAAAGCAATTTGAGTTTTATGATTATGAAAATTTTGCAGTAATAGACTCAGGCTCTTTGTGGTTCTTTAAAGATGATAATATAACAAATAATGAAGAGTTTAAATACAGGGTCTCCAAGATAGTAATATATCCTGAGCCTCTATCTGAGAGTGAAATATTAGAGTTGCCTGTATTCCATGGAGTAACATCCGACTGTGTTATAGGAACACCAGAGCCAACCGCTTCTCCGCTACCAACACCCACACCAGAAGTTTGCGTTGTGGATCTTAGCGATGTTCCTGAAAATCTATATGCATTCAAAGATTGCCCAGACCCAGAAGATTACTGTTACACCACAAGCTTCATTGCTCAATCAACAAGTGTTTATTCAACGAGCTATTCGAAAGAATGTTATTCCACAAGTCCAGGAATCGGATATAGAACAGAGTGCTTTTCTACAAGCTTCTCTACAAGTTGCTTTTGCACTTCTACCTCAACTTCAACTTCAACTTCAACTTCAACTTCAACTTCAACTTCAGCTTCAGCATCTCGTAGCTTTGTAGAGATGATTGATTTTGTGCCATGATCAAATAAGATTATGATAAAATTTTGTTTATGTAATAGACATAAAAATTATCAACAAGTATATACAATAAACTGTTTACGGAATTAAATTTTAAGTCTATTATTTCACCATCACCATAATACAACGATAAAATGTCGGTTAAAGAAGAGTTTATTTTATATAAACTATTTCCTTGAGAAGTATTTCTTGCCGCACCGGCGATATAGATATCCCCAGTTTGGTTGTTGATATCGATTTTAATATGTTCTATGTTGCCATTTGAGGTGCTCGCTACAGTGATGGAAGAGCCAATGGTGTTATTAGCATTTATAAGAGTTACTTTTAGTGTAATGCCTGAAGTAATCCAATCATCGTTAACTGTGGCAACATATGTTAAATCATTAGTTGTATTTGATTTTATATCTACAATATACGCGTTAGCAGGTAAGTTTAATGTTTCTATCACCGAGTTGTTGGACGTATTTATAATATGTAAAATGTTTGAATAAACATTGGCTACATACAATTTATTGGAATGAGTGTTTATTTCCATAGAACCATTGGGAGAAAAACTACCAGATATAGTGGTTAAAATAGAGGTTGTTGTATAATCTCTAACAACTAATTCGTTAATACCCTCGGCTATAAATATTTTATTGTTAACATTGTCCAACATAGCATTCTGAGTTCGATATGTGGGATTGCCATCTATTGTAGCAATCACGGCATCAGATGCCAAATCAATAATATTGATTGTATTACTTGAATAGTTTACTACTATCGCTTTTCTTCGAGTTCTATCTATACTAATAGTTGAAGGTTGAGCGCCAACAGTAATAATGTTACTAACGGAATTAGTAATATTATCAAAAAACCCAAATAGTATTGGTCTCCCCACCACTACTGCCAGTGTTTGCTATATAAAGTTTGTTTGAAGTTGTATCTAGAGCCATTACGTCTGGAGCGTTCATACCTAATGTAGTGAGTGATACTAGGGTTGCTGTTGGAGTCGGAGTTGGAGTTGCTGTGGGAGTCTTGGTAGGTGTTGGTGTTGGGGCAACACAAACAAAAGAGCTAACCGGAATAACAACCTCTGATCCACCTGGTGGTGTCCAATAAACAACCAATGCTATTTGAGTTTTTGGTCCTTGGAAGTAATCAAGTCTGATGGGATGTATGCCTGCCGATAAGCTTATATTTTGATTTACACTATTTGGACCATGAACTCCATCATTATCAATGATTAGTGTTTCATCGATCCATAGCTTGGCTCCATCATCGCTTAAAACTCTAATATTATAACTTCCAGGAGTTGTTACCTCTAAATTTCCTGTAAATTTAATTTGAAACCACTCTTGCAAAGAAGGAGATCCAGGGAAACCTGCAGCCCAATCTCTTGTTGGAATATTGAACTGATTTACACTTATGTTATCTGCTACTGATAACTCAGAAAGTTGCTCATCTGTTAAAAGAATTGCACTTCTATCACCTGTATTAACGTAAGATGATGATGACATATCATAAACGACCCCAGATATACAGCCTGTTCCGCTCCAAATATTATCATCGGGAGTTGGAGTGGGAGTGGGCGTTGCACAAGCTCCACAACAAACTGTTATGGTCTGGACACCCACACCACTTCCTGTATCAACTTGAGAGTCAAGAGCTCCACTTCCCACACAACACCTACCCTCTGATAAGGCTAAGTATTGGGTTACATCGCTATGACAACTAGGTAGTAAACATTTTAATTTAATTGGAATTGTTATGCAATTATTTTCCGAGGGTATTAACGGTAGGCTGGCTATAGTCTCAGATGGTATTGTTACTTCTTTTACCGACAAAATTCTACAATCTGGCACACAACAAGTATTGGTTCCATCGCAAGGATATGGAGACTCTTCTACAACATTTAGTCCGTCACGAGAATTTAAGTTTATTTCTTCTATGAATATTTCCTGAGAATCATCCCATACACCATCTGTTAATCCTCCGGCATAAAGATTATATTTAGCCCTATCGCATCCGTGGCAAGCAGAAAGAACAAGCTTTAGCCCACCATAAGACAAACAGTCGGGTACATTAGGAGTTGGCGTAGGAGTAGTTGGACAGCAAGAGCAGTTGCATATTGGCTTTGGTTTTGTGCATTCTACCAAATTATCAAGCGATAGTTTTAGCCCATTTCCCTTTTCCACTCTCAATACAACTGTATTATTTCCATCCACTATATCGCAAGTGTAGTTGTAGTTTTCATTATATGGAGCAAGATCTTTTGTTCTTTTCTTTTGTTCTTCAAGATTATTTTGGAAATAAAATCTGACATCTTTTGATACGGGACAAGGCAATCCACAAAGATCAAAGTGCCCAAATTTATTTGGTATTTGATCCAATGAGCCAGCTCCATAACAATCTTCCCAAGATATAAACATTGTGTTAACACCAGGAGTTGGTGTTGGAGGACAACAAGACATGTAGTCCAAATCATTCCAGTTTTTATCTCCATCTCCAATCTTAAGTCTGCCTGTATTTATTTCAAATCCAGGCTCACCCAAAGCCAAAACTGGGTTGGCGTCAAACCATTCTTGAAAAGTTCCATTTCTCAACTGTATTTGTGTGAATGGTGTTGTCATAATTATAGCTTATATAGTTTTTGTTTGATTAATTATTAAAAGACTCTACTTTAGCTTTAGCTTGTTTATACGCTACCTCAGACTGTTTATACTTATTTAGTAAATCTTCTTTGGCGATTTTATCTTCTGTTGAATTGATTTTATCTTTAAGTGATTTTAGATCACCTGCTATTTTGTTTAATTCTTCAGTTGCACCAACATATTTTAAATCTTTTTCTGAGAACCAATTAACGGGAAATTTATCTATTATGCCTTCCTTTGATTTAATATAAATGAAATTATTTTCTCTTTTTATAAATAGTCCTTTTTTTTGCTCTGTTCCTTCTTTGTTTGTCCAAATGTGATATTCATTCTTTTCACTTATTTCGTCATACTCTTTGGTATAACTCACTCTACTACGACCTTTATTCTTTGCCGCTCTCGCCATTGCGATAACAGCACCAATAATGTTTTCTTCGTAATTAAACTCGGGGTGCTCTATCTCTAAGAATTCTTTGAAAGTTTTTCTTTTTCTTTTTCTAATTTTATTTGTCAGCCCCACATGCTTAGTTGAGGCAAAATCTTTTGCGTCTTCATCGCTTATATTATCTGCTACTTTTTTGATTTTTGGACTCAGGCATTTGCCTGTTTTTTGACACTTACGAACTAATCCAAAAAATCTTTGTTGAGATTTGCTTTTACTTGGCATTTTTATCCTTATATAAATTTAATTTTACTAATTATATATAATAACAACGCTATTAAATAATAGGAACAATATGAAATCATTTAAGATATTTTGCGAGAAAAAGGATAACGATCTTGCTAAAAACGATGTTCACAAAGTAATAGAATACAGTAAAAAATTGCAAGAAATCATAAAAGTCAACACAGAATTAGAAGATTGGGTTAAAGCCAAGCTAACCCACGCAGAAGATTATTTGAATACTGTCTATGATTATTTGATGTTTTATAAACAAGATAATAAAAACGAAAATTCAAAAATGGCTGTTGGTGACTTAAAAAGTATATTGCACAAGGCTACAGAAATAGAAAAACTTCTAAACAAAAAAGACATAAAAGATTGGGTTAAAGCTAAATTAAACTTAGCTGGAGAATATATGGATGATATTTTCCACCATTTAAACTATAGTGAAAACAAATGAAACAAGTAAATAAAGAAGAAATTTTAAAATTGTATAACGATGGTTTATCAATGATGAAAATTGCCAAACATTTTGGATTTAAATCGTATGGACCAATTAGAACTGTATTGCGTAAAGAAGGCATTAATCTTAAACTAAGAATAGGTTCCAATAGTAGAGTTAAAAATATTGATGAAACATTTTTTGATAGTATAGACACACCTGATAAAGCTTATATATTGGGTTGGATAATATCTGATGGTTATGTTAATAAATATAAATTAACATTTTGTATTAAAGATTTAGAAATATTAAAAAAAATAAAATCTATTATGAACTCAGACCATAAAATAACTGATTATACTTATTATGACAAAAGGACTAATAAATATTATCAAAGATATTCTTTGCAAATAACCTCAAAAAAAATTGTTAATTCACTCACTAATTTAGGTGTTCATCAATCAAAATCTTTTACGGTTGATTTACCAGACATACAAGAGCATTTGCACCAACATTTAATTCGTGGAATTTTTGATGGAGATGGTTATATTGGTGTTGGAGTTCGTAAAACAGGCAATCTCATAGCCCGATTTTCAATGATTGTTAGTGAAAAATTATATAATAAATTAGAACCGATATTTAGTAATTTAGGTATTACATTTATGAAACCGTTAGTGGTTGCTGAAAAAAACAATGAAAAAGTTTTAAAAATCAGAGTTTATCGCAATAGTGAATTACTTAAATTTTTCAACTATATCTATGGTGATGGTAATGTAACTAAATTAGAAAGAAAATATGATAAATTTAGACTTCTACACGCATATTTAAATAAAGACTAAAAGCCTATTTTAGTCTTTTCTTCTTTTTTGAAATAGTTATCTTCTTCGTTATATATCTCAGCCAAAGTCATAGGAACGTCTGTTTTTCTTTTTGACTTAATGCTTTTAAATATTTTATTACAAATTTCTGCGGGCAAAGCATCAAATTCATGCTCTATAAGAAGTCTACCCTTTCTTACCAAGGCTGAATCTATTTTTTCTTTGCTTATGTTAAAAGTTGCAATTATTAAAATATTCAAACAATCACCAAGAACGCCATCAGTAATATTTAATATATTGCTAATGGCGTTGTTGTCCTGGTCTTCTCTGCTTCTCAATGCTTTCTCTGCATCCTCAAGTAATAAAATAGAATTTCTGTAGCCCATTATAAAGCTCAAAAAATCAGGGTTTGTAAGTTGGTCAACAGAACCTGAAGATAAGTAGATTACTTTTCTATCCGTCTTAGTTGCCAAATATTTTATAAAAGTGCTTTTTCCTGTACCTGGTTTGCCTGATAACAAAACCAATCCATTTTTATTGCTCTTTGTGTAATCAATTATTTTATCAAACTTATCTGAAGCTTGCTTTCCATAATTTAATTCTAAGTCTATTTTTTTGTCAGGCAGTCTTACTTCAAACTTTTGTGTTGTAAGCATTCCATCTAAGCTGCAGAGTAAATAGACATTTTTTTTCTTTTTGTCTTCCGGAGATAGAACAATGCATTCCCTTACTTTAGATAAAGTTTCTGCCTTTTGATAAAGTATTTTGCAGCTATAGTTCTTAAAATCTTTTTTGCTCAGATTGCCTCCGTCTTCAGCAGGAACATCTTCGCTCTCCAATAAATATTCTATTTTATTGATCAGATCCTTTTTACGAAAAAATTGGACAGCCGAATCTTCATACTCATACACAGATTCTACATTGTTTATTTTATTTTTTCCATTTTCAATTTTCTCCAAATCGAAAGAAAATATTTTTTTCGCTCCCAATTTTTCAAGATTTTCAAAAGTAGTTTCGCTTATATCTGAAAGAACTTCAAAAACAAAAGGTTGTTCTTGGAATTTTTCACAATAATTATAAAAAATATTTAAATATGTTCCATAATCGTGTGGCGGCGATTTTTTACAATAACTATTTTTCATGATATCTTTCCAAAAAGGTTTAAAGTATCCTACCAAAAAAACTATTCAAATTCCACTAAGTTGATCTTATGTTTTTGATATCTATATTGAATACATCTTTGTTTATTTGCGCCAGCTCATCGTCACTCAAAATGATTTCCGCAATATCTTTTGGTAATTTTATTTTTTCATATCTCCTGAGGTAATCTTTAGATTTATAAAGTTTTATACCTCAAAAGAACTTCCGTTGCCTATGGTGGAAACATAATCAAATTTATCTTTTACATTTAAAATTTTCACCATTCTTCCAACTTCATCTCTATAAGATTTAGATAAAATCCATTGGTTATATAATATTGCTTTTTTTGAAGTTGCGTGTCTTTTCCACAAAGTAATTAAGTTTTCTATGCCTACACAATATCCTTCTGTGTAACCCAGTTGTTTGTGATAAAGTTTGTATCTGGAGCAAACAAGATTTAAGAAATCTCTTAATATAACAAATGAATTATCTTGGTCAATAAAATCAGAGTCTTCATAGCTCATAATTATGTTTTCATAAGATTTTATATCTAAATTTTTTCTAAATTCTGTTGAGAATATTTCAGCATTGTTTATAAAGCATATTTTATTTTCTTTATCAAAATAAACTTGATCTTCGGCTTCACCAATATTATCAGAAATATTGTGACACATCCAAAATATGATTGCGTGATTTCCGCTTCTGCTCAATCCATATATTTTAAGTTCCATATAGAACTAATTTAGTTGATTCTCATAAATAAATCAAGATAATCTTTGAAAGAAACATTCTCATCCATTGCTTTGGCAGCGGCGTTAGCTATGAGTTTGTTGATCTCGCTGTCGATTTCTTGCATTTTCTTTTGGGCGTCAATAATCTTTTGTATTGTTCCTTCATCAACTTCTTTTTCTTGGTATTCTTTTCTATATCTTTGAATAAGTTCGGCTAATTTTCTCTTTTTCTGGACAATTACAAAAAGCTCTGTATCTAAGCCCTTGGCTATGGTGTAAGTTATGCTTACTGGGTGGTCTGTATTTATTCTATAGATTCTTCCTTCACTCTGCTCGGCAGACTCAGGAGTCCAGTCGAAATCATTTATTATCATGTTCTGACTGGCGTTTGGAAAACTTATACCAGTTCCGCCCATCTTCATACTCATAACTAAAGCTTTAGCATTTGGATCGTTAGTGAAAACTTCTTTGACTTTATTTCTTTCCGCTTTTTTGGTCAAAGACAGATAGGTAATAACTTTTAATTTTGGATCAATATCCTGTAATTTTTTAGAGAGCTTTTCAAATATTTCACTTCCTGATTTCACAAAGTTTGTAAAAATAACAACTTTGCTTGCTGCGTAATTATTTGCTGGTTTTTCTAAATTGCTTTTTATTATTTCGAGAGCTTTGTTAACAGTATAATCTACTTTTATGTTCGCCAGAACTTCCCTGCTGGCAATTAATTCGCTAATGGCAAGATCGGGATCTTTATAACCCCGTAGTTTTTCTTTTAAGCTTTTGTAAAAATCTTCTTCTTTTATATCGGTTGAAGCAGCATCTACGGTTAGATTTGGCATTTCTCTTAAATCTTCTTTGGTTCTTCTCACATAAACTCCAGAGAGATTCAACCATTTATTTAGTTTTTCTGCGGCTCTAATTCTATCTTCAAAAGTTCCTTCTATATAAGCCCCGCCATAACCACCGGGAACCATGCCCGCAAAATCCCTTTTGAATTTGCCGTCTTGTATGTCTCCGAGAGGATGACCTACAATTTTTAATTGATTTTTTACGTCAGAAGGTCTGTTGGCACTTATTGTCGCACTTGTGCCCCATTTATAAGTAATGTTTTTTGTGGCTTTTTCAATATTCTGGCTTCTCTTTGCTGTCTGGTGCTTTAGTTTATGCAATTCGTCAAATATCACTATCGAATAGTTTGCGTTTTTGGTTGAATCTATTACTTTTTGAAGATTTTTACCACTTGAGAAGTTATCGTAATATAAAACAGTCCATCGCTTTGGAGTCAATCCATCTTTTGATATATCAACATTTTCCCCAACAACATTTTTAATTTCTTCCGCCCATTGGTTCTGAACAGCCTTCAGAGTTATGACTAAAGTCTTGGTGCCAGAACCAATGTCTTGCATTTTTAATTCTGCTGCTGCTACCGCAGTTAAAGTTTTACCCACACCCGTTGCATCACCGAGTATTGCGTGATTTCTTCCGTACAAAAATGCTATGCCATCTTTTTGTTCTTTATAAAGTTCAAATTTAGATTCAGGTAATCTCGAATCTATCTTATCTTTAAAGTCTTGTTCTACTTTTCCTTCGTAATCAGTTCTTTTAACTCCACCATTTTTAAGTTTGCTGTCTAATATTGCTCTGAGATCTTCAACATGATACCCGAACTTTTTTAATATTTGTCCAAATGTTGCATATTGCTTAAAATTACCAGATACTACATATGAAAAACTTTTAGAATCCCATCTGTAAGATGGAAATGTATACTGAATTAATTCTTTCAAAAATGCTTTTTGATCTTCTGATGCTTCTCTGTATGGAACATTAATAGTCATCACATCATCAATACCATTTCTTCCATCTGAGAAAGATATAATTGGCTTGGTTGTTTTTATCTCTGGTTTCTTTTCAAAAGATATTTCTTTTTGACCTTCTCCAGAAAACAATTTATTTTCATCTACAAATTTATCCAAATCAGAAACATCTATTCCGCCATCAACTAGTTTGCTTTTAACTGCATCGTATAAATCTTTGCTGTCCGCTGCTATCAAAAACTTAGGAGGTCTTGTTGAACCATCGTAGCTGTATCCTCTTGGAACAAGATTGGAGGCTTTCGCAGAATCTAATATTGACTTACTTTGCTCGAAAGGAACATTTAATTGTATTGCTATTTTTTTTCCGAATCTGGTTTCTTGTGTTCCAATAACGACAAGTTGTTTCTTTTCTGAAGCGACGGCTTTTTCTTCAGAGCCAACAGGAGATCCTGAGACCTTAGTTGATATGCTCATTTCTCCTGAGATAAGATTTACTACGTCATCTATTACCTCTGGATGAACATAATATGTGTTTAATTGATTTCTATCTGTGTTGAAAAACTTAAACACAGGATATTTCATCGCACCATAGTTGTCCCTCACCCGAACCAGCTTTTTCTTTTCAACAATCAAATCAGAAATTTTTGTCAATAGCTTCTTGCTAATTCCGCCTGGGACATAAACTTTAATTTTACCCCAGACTCTTTCTGCATCTGTATGGATTACTATTTCTTGATGATCATCCGTCTTTAAGCTGGCTTTAATATCACTCTCGGCAGCTTTTTTGATATCTTCATAATTTGAAATTTGTGTGTTTTTATAACGAGAAAGAATAGCAAGCATTCTGGTTGCTGTGGCTACGGGTATTGAATCATCATGAAAATTTGGGTTGCTAACAATTGCTTTGTATGCTCCGAAATCTACTTTATTAAACCCGGTAAAATCATCTACAACAGGCGCGCCTCTTTCAAACATATCGTGAAAGGTTGTTTTCAATAGATCTATTCCCGGACCCGACACAAGATTTTCTTTGTTTTCCAAAAATGATGCAAATTTCATGATAAACTATCTAGTTGTAAGTGTTATTATTTTTGCTATACTGTTTGCATGAATTTAAAAGATACAAAAATAGAAAAAGTATTAATCAATGGTGTTTTTAAGAAATTTTATCATGTTTTGATAAGAAAAGATGAGTATAAAATCTGCGTAGATTGTGCTTGTAACATGTGGGCTAACGAAAAAGATGGATCAAAATTAAACAGAGGACTACTGAATTCAGCAAAAGACCCATATCGAACCGAAAGAATCGGCAGGCTTTGTGAGATGGGTTTTGGAAAGCTTTTCGATATGCCTATCGACACTGAATACAAAAAATTCGGAGATACAATGGATTTTTTGTATAAAGATAAAAAAATAAACGTAAAAGGGGCGGCAAGATACCCCGATTGGGAGGCAGGGCTGGTTTTGGCTCAGGATAAAAAAGGAAGAAAATTTGAGCTAAAACAAGATATCTATGTTTTCGGATATATGAAAAATGAAAACAAAGAGCAAGAGCAAGCAAATATGGTGCTGGTCGGGTACCAGACCAGAGAGTTTATACTAAGTCTACCGCTCGCACCAGCCAGACGAGAGGATCACTACAACTATGAAGTTCCTTACTATGATTTGCTTTCAATAGAATCTTTGGAGTCGATTTAGAAATACGGATTTTTTTTGGTCAAACTATTGAAAATATCACCAATTTCTTTTTTGCATTCATTTTTGATCTGCTCTAAAGTTCTTTTAAAATCTTTAACCTTAAAATAATCAAACATACTAACTCTGACTTCTGGGAAGTACTCCTCTGTTTCAAAACTTTCTTTTTTGCTCAACATTTCATAGTATTGCTTGCTGCCATTCGGATATCCTCTATACAAAGGATATAGCTTCCTTGCGCTGTAGTCCGGTCGCTTTAAATATTCTGCTTCAGCAGAAATAGAATCGAGATCAAATTCAAAATCCACTGTCTTTTCTCCAAGGTCAAGATTGGTAGTAGATAGTAGCACGCGCGTCTACTGAGCGTACCACAAAGAAACCTGTGTCAATTCAAGAAAATCAGCCGTCATATTCAATCAATTTTATGGTAACAGCATAATCTCCAGACTCTTGTATTGAAACATTGTTTGATGAGTTTATAAAGCCAGCCTGAGTTGTCTTTATTTTAAAAGAGAATGGGTTTTCCTCTGTAGGATTAATTCTTGGGTTTAATCCAGCACTCAGCACTCCTTTTATTGGTTTGAAGTTAGACAAAGAAACATCGAACAAACTTCCATTTGCAGGCTCTAATCCCCACATTTCTTCTGTGATTTCAACTTCTGGGTCTATTAATGTACGCGACCCAGGATTAGAATTAATTATATTAAATGTAAATGTTGTTGTTAAAGGCTTATATCTATTTAAAAATATCTTAGGATAAATGGTTACGGTCTCGCCCTCGGATATAATTAAAGGGGAGTCAAATGCTTTAAACCATAAAATATTATCAGAGAAGTCTTTTATATAATACCCCTTGATTGAATATGTTCCTGTGCCTGTGTTGTTCCAAATTATCGGCTCCTGATACTCTGTTACGGCGTAGTTTCCCTCATTAACAGCAGGTCCCCATTTATCCTTAGACAAAGATATTGGTCCATAACCAACAAACACCGGGTTGATAAAAACTGGACTTTCTTTATTTTCATCAACGTTATTTATGAAAAGTTCAGCAGAACTATCGAATCCAAAGATTTCATCGAGTAATTTTGAAGTGTTTATTATGTTGGCGATTGGCATATCAAATATATATTAAACAAAATGTAAATTTGAATCTGTTTTAGATATTTTGTATAATACATCTTATGGTAGAAAAACTTTTTTATTCTTGGCAAGAATACGATAAAGACATACTCCTTCTGAACTCCAGGATTCATGCAAGCTCTTGGTTTCCTGAACACGTAGTGGGAATCAAAAGAGGAGGTCTTATACCTGCGGTTTCTTTGAGTCATTTATTCAAAATTCCAATAAATATAATAAGTTTCCAATCAAGAGATGGAAATAGCTTCGATTTAGATGGTCTGCTGGAATTGTCAAGAGATTCAAGAATATTACTTGTTGATGATATATGTGACACCGGGGAAACATTCGGGTCAATTAAAGAAGAAATTAAACAAAACTATTTAAATATAAAATTTTGTTCACTGTTTTATAATATAAGACAAAATATAACAGTTGATTATTTCGCAAGAAGAATAGATAGAGAAAAAGATACAAGCTGGATAGTTTTTCCTTGGGAGTTTTAAAAATTGCAAAAAGTTTATCGTATAAACGAAAGGGATTACACCCTACCACAGGATTTTTCTTGGAAAGATTATATTGAAATATATAGTGATTTGAGGGCTGCTGGTATCGTAACAGAAAAACAAGCAATATATCATTATTTAATTTATGGTGCCAAAGAAAGCAGAAAATTTAATAGAGACGAAACCAAAAAAGAGGACACCAAACTAGTAGATCAAAGAGAATCGATATCAGAAAAATTTTTTAATACAAAAAATTTAATGTATTTTTCTCCAGAAGCACCTGATTTCGATAGAAGCAGTGGTGGCAACAGACTGTTCCAAATTCTTAAAATTTTAGCCACTGATCTAAAATGTAATATATATTTTTTATGTAATAATCCTCTGGATAAAAAATACTTCGAGACACTGAAATCGATGGGCATAAAATGCTATTCGATCGACCCATCTAAAAACATATATCTAAATAAATATGTCGAAGAATTTAAATCTTCGAAAATTAATTTTGATTACTGTATATTTTCTTGGTTTGACATAGCTCGACAATATTTTGATGTTGTTAAATCTTATTATCCACAAATTAAAACAATAACTGATTCTGTTGATGTTCATTGGCTAAGAGAAGAAAGAGGTGTTAAAGAAGGTTTGTTCCATAAAACAAAAGAACAAATGTTTGTTAGCAAACAAATAGAAAAAAATATTTATGAAAAATCAGATGTTGTTTTTGCTGTCACTAAAAACGATGCGATAGAAATCGCAAAAGAACTTACTGATAAAAATATTAAAATTCTATCAAATATACATGAGCCTGAAAAGGTTAGAAAAGAACTGGGAAAAGATATAATCTTTGTTGGAAGCTATCTTCATCTTCCTAATCAACAGGCAGCAATAGACTGTGTTGATATTTATAACAAATTTATTTCACAATATAATTTTGATAAAAAAGAAAATCCAAGCCTGCTAATCGTAGGATCCAATCCCAACGAACAAATCAAAGCATTAGACAATGGCAAAAACATTAAAGTTTTAGGACATGTCGAGAATTTAAAAGAAGTGTATGATAAAGCAAGAGTTTTGCTTGCTCCGTTAAAGTGGGGAGCTGGAATAAAGGGTAAAATATGTGAAGCAGCAATGAACAACATACCTATAATTACAACCAAAGTTGGTGTTGAAGGGTTATCTTTAATAAACAGAAAAGATTTTTACCTAGGAGAATCTAATTATGATTTTGTAGACTGTCTTTTTAATATATATGGAAGTAAAGATAATCACTTGATAGATATGGCAAATAGAGCACAAGCAAAAATACTATCTTTAACAAGTAAGAGAGCTGCCATTTCTGTTCTAAAGCATACTCTTGGCTTCAAAAAAGTCGTGATAAGCATAGTCACATACAATAATTTCGAAACACTTGTTAAATGCATAGAATCAATATTAAATAATACGAATTATTTGACTTATGAAATAGTGATAACAAATAACTATCCAAAACACAATAATAAGATAACAAATTATGTTAAAAAGCTCAATAAAAATCATAAAAACATATCTTGCATAAACAATAAAGAAAATGAGTTCTTTATAACCCCTAATAATAGAGTAATAGAAGCATACCCAGATAGCGACATAGTATTGGTGAATGACGATATAGAAATTATATCGAAGTGTTGGCTAAGCAATTTGTATTCTGCGGCATATTCTGAGGGGAACATTGCTTGCGCTGGTGGTAAGACGGTATTTCCAAATGGATTGCTGGCTGAGGCGGGAGCAGAACTTTATAACGATGGTTTTGGACGTAATATAGGAAGAAATGACGATCCAAATAAAGATATTTATAAAATAAGACGATACGTAGGCTATGTTAGCGGGTGTTTGATGTATATGCGTAGAGACGCAATAGAAGAAATTGGACTCTTAGACCAGGATTTATTCCCAATGTATTACGAAGACAGTGATTGGCAATACAGAGCTCATTTGAAAGGATTTAAAAGCTTATTCGAGCCAAGTTGCTTGGCTATTCATTCAGAGGGCACAACAGTGCGCAAATCTAAATTCAATAAAATGAAAATCATTGAAACAAATAGAGAAAAGTTTATAAATAAATATAAGAATGAAAATATAGAGCAATACAACTAGAAAGAAATCATGTTAGACATAATACTATTGGCAACACTTTTAGTGTCAAGCGTAGCATACCTTTATATTAGACAAAAACAACAAAACAAGTCGTTTATTGTAATGACTGGATGTTTAGGGTTAGCCATAACTATAATTTTAGTAATATCAGCTATATGCACAATACTTAATTTTATTTTTAGGTATTTAATTTAGTTATTTTAACAACTAAATCTCCATCACCTTTTATAACTCGGTGATATGTTTCTTTTGGTATAAAAAGTTTGTCTACTAGAAGCTTGGGCAATTCATTATCCATTTGAAACATCCAGTTACTATTCTGTAGAACTTCTACAATTCTATCTTCTTTGTCTTTGTGCCATATCAACTCCGAAGAATTTACATTACTGCTGAATTCTCTTATTGAGATATTACTATGAGTCTTTTTTTCTTTAAATGGAAACTCCATTACCAATATTTGCCTTTATCTTTGGTTCCAAGAGATTTCATCCTGTGTGATCTGCAACTCCAATATCCCGCAGTAGTCCTGTCGGTTTTTTCAGAGCACTTATGTCTTGCAGCAAAGCTTTTTCTTCTTGCTGGATTGCTGGCTCTTATCTTCATATTAGGATCGCCAAAACGAACTTTTTTAATTTTGCCCGAAGATGATCTGACATAAACTGCAAACTTTTTCTTCTCACCAGGAGTTCTAAAAGGCTTTCCTGTTGTGACCTTCTTGCCTTGATACTCTGCTTCGTTTATTTCTTCGTCTTCTAAAAACGGAGCATCTAGATAAACCGTTTGACCCTCGCACTCTGCCGTTTCTCCTAAATCACTTTCGAGCAAGTCTGCGTCTTCATCACAAACTTCAAGAAGATTGTTTTTATACAAAGACCTAGCTTCTTCGATTAAAGAAAAGTAAGATTCACTATATGTTCTAAACACACTATCGGATAATATAATGTTATTTTCTATGTGATATTTTAGATTTTCACTAATTTTTTGATCGCCTAAGACAACCAAGTTAGCTTCGTAATAATTTTTAAAGTCCATGATAATTATTTATACCCAGAGTATATAAAAATATGGATAATTTCAAGAATTTTATACTTAGCGAAATGCCTATTTCCAAGTTTCAACTATTGGGACAATGGGGACCAGATGCAAAAAGAAAGTATGGATATAGTGCTCAAGACACAGGAATACTGGAAAATCCTAAAGCTGTGGAAAAAATTCACAAACACTGGAGTAATAGCAAAAACAATTTTGATTTATACTTCTTAAGAAATTATGCCGGAACGAAACATAGGGAGAAAGGTGAAGTTAAGCCATTATGGGTTTTGAATAACTTAGGAATAGAAATTAAACCAAATGAAGACGCAATAACAGTAATTTTTACCACCAATACTGGTGCCGAAAAAATTCCTATGACTGCCTGGGCGATTAGTCACAGGTTAGGGCACGCTATCAGAATGGATCATGTTTTTGAAAATTACTTTAGAAAAGAAATAAACAAAGACTTTGAAGAAATATTAAAGTATGTGTATGGTCTTGATATCAATAATAGAGATTTTTATTATCAGAACGATTACTTTTCCAAGTACGAAAAATATATGAAAGCTATCTTCCTTGCAGTTGGAAAAATGAAGAGCGCAAGAGAAAATATTCTTAGGAACAGCAATGAATTCATATATGAATTAGTGGCTCAATATATCATAACAGGAAAAATAACATTCAACGATCTGCCTAAATCTTTAATTTTATCAAGACAAGTTGCTTGGGGTAGACCAAACTACAGAACAAAAAATCATACTGATGAAACAGCGCTTAATGAATACAATGAAATGCTGCACAACAATGCTTTGAAATACGAGAATTATCTTGATACTGTATTTAATGGATTAGAGGGCAAGATATTTGTTATGTAAAATGATACATAATGTAGAAGAACAATCACTTAATTCAAGGAGGGATTTGTGAAAAAAAAAGCAAAAAAAATAATAGAAAATAGGTTTTTTTTAATATTAGCCAGAACTATAGACCATAGAATAGGTAAGACAGATGAGGATCATCCCTCAATACCAATTCTTACCCTGGAGGAAGCATTGGTAAGCTTCTTTATAAGATTTATAATATTATTTGTAAACTTTGCAACTTGTGCTTTTGTGATAGCAAATATACTTCATCATTGGTAGTCAGTATTTATATCCTCTTACAATTTCTTCTTTTTTAATATTTGCTTTTTTAAAGAACATTAAGCTAGATTTTGTATGTGGACAGACTTTAATGCCTTCGCAGTTCATTTTTTTTGAAACATCTTTGGCTTTACTCAGTATTTTTGTTCCATAGCCCTTTCTTCTAAACTTGGTCTTAACATATATGTAAGTTCTTATATTTTTACTTCCTTTGGAAAGAAAGTAATCCAACATCGCCCATCCTACTAGCTCTTTTTTATTGAAAAGAGCTACTGCAATGTAGTTATTTTCTTTTCTCTTTTTACTTAAAATAACAGCCTCCCTCATATAATCTTCTCCGAGAGGGGTTGCTGCTACAAATATTTTTCTTAGTCTGGGTGAGCACTTTTTAACATCTTGAATTATCCATTTCATTTTATATTCCTTTTTTCAAGATGTCTTTTTATTTTTATTCTATCTTTCTTTTCAAGCAAATCTCTATCCATCTCCCAGTGATGATTTTTACAAAGTGCAATTAAATTTTTAATATCATTTATTTCGCTTATCAGAATATCGCCTGTGAATGAACATATATCTTTTATATGACAAACATCAAAGTGCTTAAAATAACCGCAAACAATACAGTCTTTTGAAAGACCGCTTGCCAAGTATTTTCGTCTTGCGTCTTCTCTGATCCTGTTGCCTCTGCTTTCTGACCTTTTTTTATTTTGAGTTGCTTCTGTTTTTTGTTTTATTCTAAAACACATTTTGCAATATGTGTATTTTGAAGCAATTGGGTCAGAACAAGTTTTACAGACTTTTTTTGATTTTGTTTTCGGCATCAAGATAGTTTATTACAAAACAACTTTTGAATCAATATATACTATAGATCCTCAAGGAGGGGGAATTATGAAAAAATCTAAAAATGTTTTTGCAAAATTTATTTACATAAGTAATAAAAAAACTAAAAAGAAAAAGAAATCGAATAGTTGATGTTTTTGCTATATATTGTATGAAAGCCGCTCCTCCAACAAGAATTATATTTAAAAATTATACACAATTAGAGTGGTATGATTATAATCCTGTGTTGGCTGTTGGAGAGGCTGGTTATGAAAACGATACCGGCGGTTTGAAATTTGGAGATGGAGTTACTTATTGGAGAGAATTGCCGTATAGCTGTCGAAGGGTTGGTGATAGTTGTGTCATACATCCAACCGCTACACCTTTTGTATCTTCAACCCCATTACCAACATCTACACCAACTTCTACGCCATCACCTACACCAACTTCTACGCCATCACCTACACCAACTTCTACGCCAACGCCAACTTGTGGAGGTCACCCTGCATTTGACGGTTCAAAATATTTTAAGTATGCAACTCTTTACGACTACGACTGTTGTTACTTTGGTCCAGAGCAACCTGATGGTGGATTTTCTATTGAATATGATTGTAATGGAGCGGGCGAGGTAGTTTGCATTCAAGGAAATTATAAATCCGTGCGTACAGTAGGGGAGTCTTATGGTCAGTTTGGTGGAGGCAGAGTTGTTTCTGCCACTAAAATGGATCAATTTAGTTTTGATTCTGGTTGCTGTAATGTTGATGGGTCAGCGAATTATGTAATTTTGAGCGATAGTATTAATTGCCTAACACTAACATAAACTCCCACTGCTACTCTCATACCAACACCAACACCAACACCTACTGCTACCCTTATAGCAATAACGCAATGTCAGAGCAATTGCAGCTATGACTTAATATCTGATGGTAATTTTGATGATTTGACCAAAACTTTTTATGCAACTGGTCAATTTGGTAGCTGGACGGTTCAGGACGTTGACATACAAGATATCTCAAATCAGCCCCCAGAAGATCCTAGCGATCCAGATAACTATAATGTTTGGGTTGATCTTAATGCTTGTCCAAATCAAGGCTGGATAAAACAAACCATAGACACAATATCTGGTATGGATTACACGGTTTATTTTAATTTAGGGGTAAACCCACATGGAGATATTGGAACATCAAGAACAATGAATGTTACTATAATCAATGATGATTCCGAAACCATTGCTCAACAATCTTTTGAAGTATCATCGGTTGGTGCCACAAATTCTTATTCAAATATGAATTGGGATAGAAAATCAATTACATTTGAAGCAACGAGTGAACAAACTACTATCAAATTCAATAGCACAACAGAATCTTGTTATGGACCAGTCTTAGATTGTGTGGAAGTCTGCGAGTATATAACTGGAGATCTATACGTTTGGGGCAGGGGAGATGGAGGTCCGTGGAGCGGTCTTGGAGATGGAACAACAAACGATAGTCTTGTTCCTATACAAATAGAAAACTCTTCAATATGGAAGTCTGTGTCTGTAGGCTTCGGTCATTATTTAGGAATAAAAATTGATAATACACTATGGGCTTGGGGAAATAATATAGATGGAAGATTAGGAGACGGAACAACCATCGACAGACTGGTTCCTGTACAAATAGGAACGTCAACTTGGAAGTAAGTATGCGCCGTTGCCACCATCATCTTGTGGTTGGTTGTCGGCATTTGCGCCATTTACAAGTATTTGAAGCCCAGGCGCCGCACGCGATGTGTTAAAGACAAGTGTTGCAGAAACGATTGTGGAAGGCTTTATTGCTGGTGACCAATTTGTCCTCCAAACGTGATTTCCTATATAACCGCCATCCAGGTCGCCTACAAAAAAGTTGCTCTTTTCAGCATAATTTTCTGTCGGGTTGACTCTGAGGTTGAAAGTTCCGTTGACCACTGAAGTCTGGAGTGTAGGAGCGGTCGTGGTGGCTGTTGGCGTGGCTGTTGGTGTGGCTGTTGGTGTGGCTGTTAGTGTGGCTGTTAGTGTTCCCGATAAAGAATTTGCTGGTATTATAAAAAAGTCGCTAAAACTATTGACTAGTGCGCATATTTTTTTCGTAGAAAAATTAGGAGCATTTGGTCCGCTGAGTATTGTAACATCACTTGTAACCCCATCTGATACCTTGAAAATCCTACATGAATCGAAAGCAACCTGCGAAATATCACTAGGTAGGGTGAAAGATAAAACAACATCCCCAGAAAAAGATGCCGCTGATGTTATTTTAAAAGAAGCGATAGAATCCCCAACATTAAAATTTGCTGGTGTTGAGATACTGGGGTTTGAATTACTTTTTATTTCTTCTACTATTGTTAATCCACTGACCGATACATTATCGAAATTTAAATCTAATCCAACTTTATTATTAGAAGGCGAAACTATGGGCATTAAAACGCTATCGCCCAATGGTGTTGGTATACTATATGTTTGGTAAAAACTCAGATAATATTTATTATCATGTTTTCTTATCAATCTTTTGCTGTTTTTATTATTAATGTATATTGACATATGAATTAAGTTATATCAACCAAAGTAGGACCAAGTATATATGAAACAATTGAACAAAGTTTCAAAGCTATTCATCAACGGCTACCAGTCTATAGCCTCATTTTCTGTTGAGTTTAAGTAAAAATATGATGGGTACGGATTCGGGTCTGGTGCATTTGATTCACTCCAGCCTGAGCTATTTATATCTGACGATATTTGAGCATAACTGGTTATGCTTTGTTTTGTTGTCAAATTTTGAATAAAACTCGGACTACTACCCGACCACTTAACAAACGTTAAAGATCCATCTGCGCTTTTTCTAAGTGTTGTTTCATCTGTTTGAAGAACATAATTGAAATCTATTTTATTTATTTCGCTTGAATTAAATGCAACATAGCTTCTATTGTCATAATTCACTTCTGTCAAAGCCACGAAGCTACTGGCTGTTGTTTTGCCTATCGATGTATTATAATTTTGTAATATTTCAGTGTCACTAAGTCCTTTATTATATTGTCTGAATATCATTACTTTTTGTTTGGAAGGCTCAATTGAAATAGAACTGTTTCCTGATATTCTGAGATTAAAATTACTACTGAAGTTAGTACTATTATTAGACGAAGACTGTAAAACGCCATTCCTGTAGAATTTTAAAACCCCGGATGTTCGGGTGTATACTAACTGTGTCCATGCGTTTTTTATTGGCGTTGAAAAAAATAGCTCGGCACTACTTCCTGTGCTTGGCATGTATTGCCAAAAAAGACTACCAGGCAAGTAGTGAGTCAGTCCATTAAAAGCTCCTGTGTTAAATGCATATTTTCCCTTGGAAAAAACTTTACCCCAAAGGTTTCCACCTGTTTGAAGATAAACCCAAATTTCATAGGTAAAATCAGAACTCAAACAACTATTAATTGTTGAGCTGTTTGTTATTTCTGCGTATTCATCAACTCCATCAAAAACAAAAAACTTTCCATCATAAGTAACACCATTACAAAGCTTTGCGTGATTATTATTTCCGCTTGAATCATACCACGTATTGCCGACCGCATACCCAGGAGTTTGGGTTGTCGAATCTAGGTGAACAACCAATCCATTTGTAACTATTCCTTCTGTTTTATATGAAATTTTAACGTTGCCAGAGCCATCTCTAGCTACATAGTTTTTACCGTCATTTTTATGCTGTATATTGTAAGTCATATTTTATTTATTATTTTCTAAGATAAAACAACACTCAGATTTAGAAAAATCCATCAAACATTCATCAACTGCTTTTTTTACACCAGGGAAATAATCATATTCTTCTCCAACATAATAGTCGTGACCCGCTAATATTCCACCTTTTTTCACTTTTGGGAGCCAGGTTTGAATATCTTTTTTAACATCTTCATACTCATGAGAAGCATCTATGAAAACAAAATCTAGTGAGTTGTCTTCAAATTGATCTGCTGCATCGATTGAATTTTTTCTAATCGGTGTGTAATAATTCTCCAAGGATTTCATGTTATTGATAAAAATATCATACAAAGAATCTATTTCTTCCATAGACTGATGTTCTGAACTTCCTTTCCAAGTATCCACACAATAAAACTCTATGTTTTTGTTGGAATTTGCTATTTCTACAGACATAAAAGCAGAAGATTTTCCTTTCCATGATCCAATTTCAACAAATTTACTACCAGAAGGAAATTTAAACACCATATCCTTGTATAGATTGGGATACGTAAACCAATCTTCTCCAAATTGAGTTTCTTGATAAATATGAGGTGTTTTTTTAATATTAATATATTGTCCTTTGTTTTTCCACCAATTTATTATCCAATAATATGAATCCCAATGGTATTCTCCTTGTCCATTTATCTCAGCTAGATCTTTTCCAAAATATGTAGATTTTACATTTTTAACATCTTCTACAAATATTGGAATATTATAAACTTTGCCAATTCCTGCAAAAAGTATGTTCTCAACTATAGGGATTAAGCTTGTTCCCTCTATCTCTAGATTAAATTTAGTTCCATCAATATAATATCTATCTATTATTTTTTTAGCATAGTCTCTTTTTATGAGATAGGCTGCTGCTCCCCAATCATCCCACATTCTTTCTCTTAATTCTATATTGAGATTATTGGGTCTTATCCATGTTAATTGAACGCATTCCCAATCGCACGGGAGATTATCAAAAAATTCTTTCCAAGTAAAACTCCAGTAATAAACTGGATCGAGTGACAGGTCATCTTCGCAGAAAAAAGCATATTCTTCATTTGTTGAATCATACCAATTCTTAATTGCCTTTATGTGAGATGTTACTGGACCTTTGCTATTCTCGTGCAAGTCACATACAAATCTACCAGTTAGCTGGTGATCATATTCGTGGTATCTTTTAAATATATGGGGAATTAGATTATCAATTCCATAAGAAGAAAATTGTTTTGAGAGATTTTCTCTTCTTTCAACTGATTCTTCGATTCCAACAAAATTAACTTTTGGGAAATTTTCAAGCTTATTTACTTTTTTTTTAAGCATAAGATCTTCAACCAGATTTATATCCTTCACAGGATACGAAGATAGTTCTTGAAATATAGATTCATCGATTAAATCTTTATGAATCCACCAATCTTCAAAATTAGACCCTTCGTTTGGAGCAATATCATTAAAAATCAGAGTGTAGCCTAGATTTCTCAGATATCTCCTGGATTTTTCTCTATATTCTCCGGTGATATCAACATAATTATCATGCTCGTAGGTGATTACTCTAAACTTATATTTATTAAAAGGAATCAATAATAATGCTTCGAATGTGTTTTTAGAAGGCTCAATATCTAATTGTAGATAATCTATTATGTTTGAAGAAAAGTTATCATCAAGTAATTTTTCATAATCTAATTTTAGAGCATCTGCTTTTATACACTTATTTTTTCTATCTGCTTTGTGCATATCTACAAGCTCTTGTTTGAATTCTACGCCCAATCCTGTCCAATCAAAATCTTTCTCCAAAAGGGCGGTGTTGCTGTTGTGAAAAGAATGCGCAGAACCTATTTCAAGGTAGGTTCCATTTCTTTTGCCGTCTAAGGCAGCCAATACGAATAAGTCTTGACACGCTTGAGAGAAATTATTTTCTATTGCGTCACATCCTTCGAATCTAAATCTTAGATCATATTTTAATTTATTGTATTTTACTTCACTTTCATCCACAGAACCGGAACCCAAGGTGGTCAGGTTGTTTTGCACTAAGCGATAGTAATTATCATTGAGTTTGCTGCCATATTCATCTTTTAATTTTCTAAAAAGAGTTCTGGACTCTTTTGGTTTTCCGTACCACCAAGAGCAAACAGCTTTTTGAAAAATTAACATATATTTTGACTGATATTCAAAGGATGTATTAAATTTCGATGGCTCACAATCTGATACATCCAATCCAAGAGAAGCATAAAGATAGCCATCCATCCAATTTTGTTTTCTTTCATAAAATTGGCTTAGAAAAAAATATGCTTCTGGATTTTTTGGTCTTAATTTTAGAGCACTTTTTAATAGGTTCTCACAAGTATAATCCCTGTTAGATAAGGATCGATAGCAAAGATATAATCTCAATAAACATTCATATGCCAAATCTTCATTTTTGGTAAGTTCTGCACATCTTAGATAATAGCTACAAGCTGGAGATAAATGCATCTGGTTTTCATACCAATTAGCTAGATTAAAATTAGCAACATCATTTTCTGGGTCTTGTATATAATCTGTAAGCTCTTTATTCATCGAAAGTTTTTAAAATCCTTCCTAAAAAGTTTTTTGGAATTCCCAAAATATACGCCGCATTGTCTTGAAAGCCAAAAGTTACAAGTAATTTGTCTTGATAATCCGCCATCCCACAGCAGAATTCGATTTTGGCTCCCATAAATGAAAAAGAATCTGATACTTCAACAATTTCAAAGTCTTTGTTCCAAACTACAAATCTATGTGTGTATATTGCATTTTTTCTACCTGCTTCTGATTTATATAAATCTACTTCATGAACCAAGGCTAAATAATGATCATTTAAAAAGATAACCTGTGATCCGCCTCTTAAATCACTTGTGTTTAATTTCTTTTGTTCTGTTAAAACAATTGTTTTACATGTTTTATCTTCTGGATTAACTTCTACTACTTCTGTTGAATTTGTCCATTTTACATATGTGTATTTTTTATTTAATACTGGCATCCAATTTTTTTCACAATAACTATTGTCATCACCAGGAGCCGGTATTCGTAATCTACTTTTTTCTATCACTTTATCTTTTTTATAAACAATCTCGGATAATTCCATTCTACCAACGCCGTTTACTGTTGTATCTCTTCTTACTCCGCTTAAAAACAATTTATCATCCCATTCTGCCAATCTTCCATCTTCTAATCCTACAAACTCCCACATAGGTGTTTCATCTAGAAATGTTGTGTCTATAATTTTATTATCTTTTATATCAAAATTTTCATCTAACTTACACAATATATTATTTGTTACTAATCTTTGATCGTTTTCTTGGTGCAGATAACACAATGGACCCCAGCTATGCTCAAAAATTCCACTTTCACTATGATATAGAACGTAGTTTAGATTTCTAAGATTAACCAACAACTCCCCTGTTCTACTCACTAGTATTGTCGGATTACTCAATGATGGTCCTATCATTGAATTTTTTGGCACAAGTAAAGGCTTTATAAAGCCGCCATTTTCTAAGCATTTTTTAACTAACATAACCTAATATAGTTAAATATTTTTGGACGTAGGACGGCTGATGTATTCAGGTAGATAATTTTTATTTATTTTTACTTTTTGGAATAAATTTAAAAATAAGGGTTCATCATAAACGTAAACGCCAGAATATAACCAGCCTCTTATCATTG
>Ga0247844_1001354_pt1 | contig 45780 bp, 42 predicted proteins | sample LaCtaG_FD_192421 | JGI IMG/M metagenome (GOLD analysis project Ga0247844, IMG submission 192421) | Freshwater microbial communities from meromictic Lake La Cruz, Castile-La Mancha, Spain - LaCruzMarch201714.5m_1 | ecosystem: Environmental > Aquatic > Freshwater > Lake | place: Spain: Castile-La... | reverse complement strand
CAAGTTTATTTCCACTCTTAAGGCATGTGTACTTCTTTCCTGAATAAATTGAGGTTTGTCCCAACTTCTTACAACTCCCACCGGCTTTGACAGCTGCGATTGCGCTAGGCCCTAAGAGAGAAAGCGCTAAAGAAGCTACAACCATAGAAATAAAATGGGTCCGCTTCATCCCACAACCTTGCATTCTTATCTTGCTAAAGGCAAGCAGCCACAATCGATAATGCGTGCTAAGTTGCCTTTTATGACCCGTTTACCTAAAAAACGGGGAATTACCCAGGCTGAAGCGGATAAATCCCTCATCCTCCGCCAGATTTGCGAGAGGTATCTCGCGCAGATTACGAAGCGATGGTGATAACTGTTGGCAGCGTGAGATGTTTATTAGACATCAAGCTTGAATACCCGCACTCGTCGCAGAGAACCATTGGCCCGTTCTCGGCATTCATAACAAGTTCGAGGTCCTGCGAACGACACAAGAAACACTCTGGTAGTTCATTTATTTGTGACACGGCAACCCCTTCTTTAGCAAGTAATCGGCTGGGGAAGCACCTCAATTGTCCGCCTCGCCGGATTTGTACTCACAAGTCAAAAGTGAATGTCCGGTAAATAATGAGCGAAGAAATTAAATCTCTACGCCTATGTATTTAGTCTGCAAGAACTCGTGCACACCTTCAAAGCCACCTTCGCGGCCAAGTCCCGATTGCTTCATGCCACCGAATGGTGCGGCCGGATCAGAAATCAATCCGCGGTTGATGGCGACCATGCCAGCTTCAATGCCTTCAGCGAAACGGATTGCGCGCTTTAAATCTTGCGAATAGACGAAACTCATCAGCCCGTATTCGGTGTCGTTGGCCATCGCTAGCGCTTCTTCATCTGTATCAAAGAGTGCAATAGGTGCGACAGGTCCAAATATTTCATTGGCCAATAGTTCATCGTCGTTCGAGACTTCAAGCACCGTTGCTGGATAGAAGGCGCCAGCACCATCAGGGGTAGTTGCACCTAAGTGAACCTTGGCACCACGCGCTTTTGAAGCATCGACAAGTTCAGCAATCTTGTTTCGTTCCTTCATCGAAACACTTGCCCCAAGCTGTATTCCCGCTTCGCGACCCACACCCATCTTCATGGCCGCCATTGCTTTAGTAAATTCTGCGATGAACTTATCGCCAATTGATCGCGCAACGTAGATGCGATTTGCTGCATTACAAGCGGCGCCACCATTTCGCATCTTTGCCAGCATTAAACCCTTTACGGCCTCTTCGATATTTGCATCATCAAGAACAACGAATGGCGCATTGCCACCCATCTCCATGGAACAACGAATTACTTGGTCTGCTGCTTCTTTGAGCAGAATCTTTCCAACCGGAGTGGATCCAGTAAATGATAAATTCTTGACGCGACCATCGTGAAGTAATTTGCTAATTGCTGGTCCAGTCTGGGCTGGCAGAATTACATTTAATACACCCTTAGGCAATCCGCAGCGTTCGAGAATATCTACAATTGCGAGCGCCGTCAGTGGAGTTTCACCAGCAGGTTTCAAAATCATGGTGCAACCTGCAGCGATAGCTGGACCAATCTTGCGAGTTGCCATTCCAGCAGGAAAATTCCAGGGAGTAATCAGAAGTGAAACACCAATAGGTTGGTGGGTAACCAAGATTCGCTTATCCCCCGATGGAGACATTCGAAAATCACCAGAGATGCGCACGGTTTCTTCGGCAAACCAGCGGAAAAATTCGGCGGCGTAATTCACTTCTGCCTTTGCATCAGGCAACGCCTTGCCGTTCTCTTTCGAAATCAGTTCCGCTAGGTAATCCGCTTCGGCAATCATGGTTTCAAATGCTTTACGCAAAATTTCACTGCGCACGCGTGGGGCGGTCTTCGCCCAGGAGGCGGCGGCGCGGTCGGCGGCGTCAACGGCGGCGAGGTTCTGTTCATCACTCGATGTGGCAACCTTGGCGATAACTGAGCCATCGCCTGGATCGATAACATCTAAGGTGCCAGTTCCGTCTACCCATTGACCATCTATATATAACTGTGTGCGCATAAGATAAGCATACTTACGAGTTATCGATGGGTCACCTAAACTGGGAACCCGCGCAACGGTGATGCCTTAACTGCAACACCTGAGGGAGTAGTAGTGGCCAAGTCTTGGACCGATGATGCACCGGAGCCGGTAGCACTTCAAGAACACGCACATGTGAAAGATCCGTTCTCGTACAAGGTAAAGCGCTTCTTTCTAGGTGGGGCACTCAATCGCCATTCACTCGGTCACCAACGTCTGAGCAAGCGATACGGTCTTGGAATTCTTTCATCCGACTGCATCTCATCTTCGGCATACGGATCAGAGCAGATTCTTATTGCACTCCTTCCAGCATTTGGACTTGCCGCATTTGCAATCTTGATGCCGATGACAGCAATAGTTCTTGTAATTCTTGTAATTATTACCTTGTCATATCGAAATGTCATCGACGTCTACACAAAAACAGGCGGCGCATACATAGTCTCGCGCGATAACTTCGGCCCCGTTGTTGCACAAATTGCAGCTGTCGCTCTGATGCTTGATTACATTGTCACGCTCGCAATTCAAGCTGCTGCCGGTGTCGCCGCAATTATTTCAACTTTCCCGGCCGCAGAACCTTGGAAGATGCATATGATCTTTGCCGTCATCGCACTTCTTACCTACGGAAACTTGCGCGGCGTAAAAGAAGCTGGAAAAGCATTTGCCTTCCCGACCTACTTCTTCGTGGGATGTATGTTCATCGTCTTCGGTATGGGTCTCTACCGATTGGCAAATGGAACTTTGCCAATGCTCGATACCGATTTACCGGGCGCAGTCGAACTTGGCGAGCCACAAGGTCTACTCACCTTTGCAGCAATTTTTATCTTACTTCGCGCTTTTGCAAATGGTGGATCATCACTTACTGGCCTTGAAGCAATTTCTGATGGTGTGGCGCTCTTTAAAGCACCAGAACATGTCAATGCTAAACGCACTCTTGTGATCATGAGTTGCCTGCTTGGAACGCTAGTCTTGGGTGTTTCTTACTTTGCTCATCATATTCACGCAATGCCCTATGAATCCGGGGTGCCAACGGTAATTTCTCAGATTGCTAAGGCGGCAGTCGGAACCGGTGCCTTCGGAACATTTATGTTTATCATGGTTCAGCTCGCAACCATGCTTATTTTATTCGCCGGAGCAAATACCACTTACAGCGCATTCCCACTGTTAGTTAACTTCGTTGCATCAGATGGTTACCTGCCACGCCAATTAACTAAGCGCGGACACCGCCTCGCATTCTCAAACGGCATTCTCTTACTTGCCGGTGGCGGAATTTTCTTAGTAATTATTACCGCAGGTTCAGTCGAACACCTGGTTGCATTTTACGCGCTCGGAGTTTTCACTGGATTTACTCTGGCCGGTTTCGGTATGACTCGCTACTTCCAGCGCAAGAAACCACAAGGATGGAAAGTTAAAGTCTTTATCAACGGACTTGCCGGTTCCATCTCGCTAACGATTGTCATCATCTTCTCGGTTGTGAAATTCACGCAAGGTGCCTGGTTGGTACTTGTAACGGCCCCAATTTTGGTTGCCACCTTCTTACGGCTACGTCGTCAGTACACACGTGAGCAAGAAGCTCTCTCCGTTAAAGGCGAGCAAGAACGCGCAACATCAATGGCTCGCCACGATGTCACAATTTTTATCGATAGCGTTGATATCGCAACCGTGGGCGCAGTTCGTTATGCGCGCAGCCTTAAACCACACAAGATAAAGGCAGTTCACTTTGTCATCGATGATCGTCGCGCTGAAGATATTCAGAAGGCTTGGGCGGCATCTGATGCGGTGGAAGATGTTCAGCTTGAGCTTATCGATTGCCCAGATCGACGAATTGCAAACTCTGCCCTCGACTATGCAATCCGCAAGACTGAAAAGCCGGATGTGGAATTAACTATTCTCCTACCGCGACGTTCTTACTCACGATTCTTAGGCCGCTTATTACACGATCAAACAGCGGAAGAGATTGCAGCTCCAATCTCTCAGCTTCAACGAGTAGTTGCGACGATTGTGCCGTTTGATGTCAACCGAATTTCTTCGGGGAAACCACTAGTCATCAACCAAGAACGCGAAAAACTTGCCCACATTAAGCCAGCAGAGATTCAGAAGCCGGTGCAAGAAGCGCCAAGAACTTTCGCTCCAATTACGCACTATGCCGACGATGTCACTCCTATTGGTGAAATTCAATGGCGTAAACGTTCCATGGTCCATGGCCGCGTTACTTCAATCTCAACTGCTCCAAGTGGTTCTGCGCCAACACTTCAAGTTGAAGTTTGGGATCACAGTGGAGGCATCACCTTGAACTTCTTAGGTCGTCGTGAAATCGCCGGTTTGGAAGTTGGCATGGAGCTGCGCGCCGAAGGAATGGTCGGAGAAGAAGATGGCCAGCTAGTTATTTTAAATCCTTCGTACGAACTACTTATCTGAAAAGAAATCTTTCAGTAGCTCTGCACACTCATTTTCTCGAATACCTGCTGTCACCTCTACCTTAAAGATTGATCGTGGGTCTCGAATAACATCCCAGACTGATCCCACTGCGCCAGCTTTTTCATCCCAAGCACCAAAAATTAAATGGGAAATTCGTGATTGCGCGATGGCACCAGCACACATTGCACAAGGCTCGAGTGTGACAACTAAAGTACAACCGTCAAGACGTGAATTCTGTAATCGAGAAGCCGCATTTCGAATCGCAACAACCTCAGCATGCGCGGTGGGGTCGTTATGAGCCTCTCGCTCATTAAATCCCTTACCGATAACGATGCCATCCTTATTGAGAACTATTGCGCCAACAGGGACATCACCAGTGCTTACTGCACTGCGTGCGATTGCAATTGCCTCGCTCATTAACTCATCAGGTGTACGAAGTGAAATTTCTATGACTCCAACAACTCTGCAAATTGCTCTCCAAAACCTAATCGGTGAGCAATGGCTTCAATGAGTTCGTCCGGAAACAAATCTGCGTCATCACAGAGTGTTGAAAGTTCCATATGCGGTAGCCCGAGATCAGCAAAAATATCTAAATCACCGGTTGGCAGCGGTTCATCTTCATCTTCCGGCGCATCAATATCTGCAATCTCCAAAAATTCTGCCGCAACTTCGTAATCAAGTGCGGCAGTGATGTCACTCATGAAGTATTTAACGTGGCTACCTAAGACTCGAATCGCGATAAAGAATTCGTCGTCAATTGCGATTAGCGCAACTGCTCCGCCATTTGTTTGCTGCTTCTTCAATCGATCAATGATGTGAGTTAAGTCATCGGGGTCAGGCAAGACTGAGAGAGACCAGCGGCCATCTTCATGCCACGCCTCAACTGCGAAGTCCTGGGTCTGCTCTGACACATCTCCCATATTGGCACTCATTGGATTAGAAAGAAAGCCCTGTAAGGTAGAGGACATGAAAGTTCACGTTGCTAACCACCCGTTAATCTCTCATAAATTAACTATTTTGCGCGACGAAAAGACAGATTCTCCAACATTTAGACTGCTTGTCGAAGAGCTAGTGACCCTGCTTGCATATGAAGCAACTCGTGACGTTCGCACCACAACGATTTCAATCAAGACGCCAGTCACCGCAACAACGGGTTTAGTAATTGCAGAACCCCGTCCAGTAGTAGTTCCAATTCTGAGAGCGGGATTAGGAATGCTTGAGGGAATGACAAAGTTATTGCCAACCGCTCAAGTCGGTTTCCTCGGAATGGTTCGCGATGAAGTCACACTTCAAGCCAGTACTTATGCCAATCGACTTCCTGAAGATTTATCTGGCCGCCAATGTTTTGTACTCGATCCGATGCTCGCAACAGGTGGCACGCTGGTAATGGCAATTAAGTACCTCATTGAACGTGGTGCGAATGAAATCACCGCAATCTGCCTATTAGCAGCTCCAGAGGGAATTAAAGTACTTGAAGATGAATTCAAGGGCTCCGGAATTCCGATCACCCTAGTAACCGGATCACTCGATGAAAAATTAAATGAAAAGGGTTACATCGTTCCTGGGCTAGGCGATGCTGGTGACCGACTGTATGGAGTTGTGTAAATGGCATCTACCTCCCCTGGCTACGGCATAACTATTCGCGTTGAAGGCTCTCCAGAACTTCAACCTGTTGCGCTAATTACCACGACGATTACCAATGCTGGTGCAACTATTACCGCTCTCGATGTTGTTGAATCTTTACTGGAAAAAGTTGTCATCGATGTAACCTGCGACACCATCGATGCAGATCACGCGCAACAGATCCATAACGCACTTTCTGCAAACCAAGGACTCACTGTTCGCAAAGTCAGTGATCGCACATTCTTGCTTCATCTCGGTGGAAAAATCGAAGTGACTTCAAAAGTTCCGCTGAAAACTCGTGATGATTTATCGCGAGCCTACACACCTGGCGTTGCACGAATCTCACAAGCAATCGTCGATGATCCTTCGGATGTCCGTCGCCTGACTATGAAGCGCAATACTGTTGCAGTTGTTACCGATGGTTCTGCCGTACTCGGTCTTGGAAATATCGGCCCTGCGGCAGCGCTGCCCGTCATGGAAGGCAAGGCCGCACTTTTTAAGCGCTTTGCGAATGTAGATGCGTGGCCTGTCTGTCTCGACACTCAAGATGTTGATGAAATTGTTCGCACTGTGCAGCTTATTGCTCCGGTGTATGGCGGAATTAATCTTGAAGATATCTCAGCACCTCGTTGTTTTGAAGTTGAGCGACGACTTCGCGAGCTGTTAGATATTCCAGTTTTTCATGATGACCAGCATGGCACCGCAATAGTAGTTCTAGCTGCTCTGCGAAACGCGCTGAAGTTAGTAAAGAAAGATATCTCCAAAGTAAAGATTGTGATGAGTGGAGCCGGTGCTGCCGGAACAGCCATTGCTCGACTATTGGTTTTAAGTGGTGCGCAAAACATCATTGCATTCGATAAAGATGGTGTCATCAGTAAGGACTCAACATCAACTGATCCAATGCGTTCTTGGTTTATCGAACACTCGAATGCAGGCAACTTCACTGGAGATGTCCACCAAGCAATGGCTGGTGCCGATATCTTTATTGGAGTTAGCGCTCCTCATGTTCTCAATGAAGCGGACGTTGCATCCATGGCTGCAGGTTCAATTGTCTTCGCACTTGCAAACCCAGATCCTGAAATTGACCCTGCGATTGCACGTAAATACGCCGCTGTCGTCGCGACCGGACGTAGTGATCACCCGAATCAGATTAACAATGTGCTGGCTTTTCCTGGCATCTTCCGCGGCTTACTTGATGCCCAAGCGCATAAAATTACGGATAAATTGCTTGTTGCTGCCGCGGAAGCGATTGCCGATTGCGTCAGCCCATCGCAGCTGAACACTTCTTTTATTGTTCCTAGCGTCTTCGACCCTAATGTCGTAACTAAAGTAGCAGCGGCGGTAAAGGCTTCAGTGTGATTGAACTAGCTGCATCCTTTGATTCTCAACTCTCATCTCTCGCTCCCTTTATTTTCTACATAATTGTCGGTGCCATAGTCTTCGTTGAAACGGGACTTTTTCTCGGCTTTTGGCTACCCGGTGATTCAATATTGTTTAGCGCAGGACTCGTCGCTGCTTCACATGGAAATATCAACATTGCACTTCTAGTCACAATAATTGTGGCCGCTGCGTTCTTTGGTGACCAAGTTGGGTTTGTCATTGGTCGAGTTGTTGGCCGTCCATATCTGGATAAGAGGGAATCACCACGAATTCAGCGAATGATCGCTCGCTCTGAACGCTTTTATGAACACACAGGATGGTGGGCCGTTGTTGCCGCTCGCTTCTTCCCATGGTTTAGAACATTTGTGCCACCGATAGCTGGTGCATCAAAGATGAATTACTACAAATTTTTGTCAGCAAATATTTTTGGTGCAGTCCTGTGGGGCGCAGGGATAACTCTTGCTGGTTTTTATGCGGCCTCTTTGCCTTGGGTTAAGACCTCTTCTTACGCAATTGCCGCTTTCTTTATTACTGCTTCAATCGTTTCCGCGACTGTGAATTATTTACGCCACCGACGAGAACCCCAAAGTAAGTCATAAAAATTCCCGCAACAAGATAAGTGCTTACCTGTACTCCTTCGGTTGGGGAATAGAAATCAATTAGCAGCGATCCAACCAACTGTCCTCCGACGCTAAAGAGGGTAAAAGTTAAAACGCCTAAGTGTTGAACGATGGTGGATGTAAAAGCAATATAAATTACCCCGATAACGCCCCCGGTGTAAATCCACCACGGTCCGGCAGGGAGCGGAACAAGTTCCGTTGGGCCTAAGGCTATGAGAATCGATAAGAAGATCACCAGAAACGCTGTGCCCATAATGAAATTGAGTAGCGAAGTTGTAAAACTCTGATGAGAATGTTCATTGATTTGTCCGTTAAGTGCACGTTGGACGCCAACAATCGCTCCAGCTATACACCCCAAGAAAACTGCCAAGATCGAAAGATTTCGGGCATCAAGTCGATCAAAGACTGAGATAAACACTGCGAATACTGTAAATAGGGCCGCTGCAATTCGACGCGATGTAATGCGCTTCTTTCCCCCACCCGTAAGTCCGATTCGATCAACAATAAGTGATGCTGCTGTCTGTCCAGCAATCGATGCAACTGAGTAAATTGCCACTCCGATGAGGGGCACGATGTGTGTTTGCACAGCGACAAAGCTTCCACCTAGCGCTCCTGCAAATAGTGTCCAAGTAGGTAACTCTTTGCGCGCCACCGCACCGCGTAGATTTTTTGCACCTGCCTTTATTGATGGATTAAAGAGTGCAATCACAGCAATAATAATTAACCCTGATCCAAATGAAACAAGTGCTGCCTGGACCCCGCTGCCAATGCGATGCGAGAGTTCTCCGTTTGCTCGGGCCTGAAGGGCAATCATGACTCCTGATATTGCCGCCAGGAAATCTAAGCGTTGCGTCTTTTTAGACATGGAGTAATCCTATTAACTTTCGAGAGCAAGAGTCACTGCCAGCCACTCTTCTTCTCGGCCCGCAAGTTCACTCTCCGTGGCAGCGAGTTCAGTGGCAATCTCAACTAAGCGTTGGTGATTAGCGCTTTCACGTTCTTGTTCCGCGAGCAGATTCGCAATTCGCTCTTTACCTTTAGCTATCTGCTTCTCAACTCGGGCGAGATCTTTTTTGAGCAGTCTCTCTTCCGCCGCGCTCGAGCCTGTTCCTGACTTCGTGGATGAACTACTCTGCGAGCTAAGCGAATCAGCGCGTTGTTCAAGATACTGGTCTACCCCGCGAGGTAAATCACGAAGTTTCTCATCTCCCAACAAACCATAGAAGCGATCACAGACCCGCTCTAGGAAGTATCTATCGTGAGAAATAACAATCAGAGTTCCACCATAACTATCTAGCAAGTCTTCTAGCTCGGTAAGGGTTTCGATATCAAAGTCATTTGTTGGCTCATCAAGTAAAACTACATTCGGAGAATCCATCAGTAGGCGAGTGAGCTGCAAGCGACGACGTTCACCGCCGGAGAGATTTCCAACTGGAGTCCACTGAGCATCACGATCAAAACCTAGGCGCTCACATAGTTGCGATGCAGATAACGTCTTGCCCTTACCAATTTCCACATGTGTTGCCACTTTTTCCACTGCTTCGAGTAAACGCCACTCTGGATTCAACTCATCTAGATGTTGAGTTAAGAAGGCCACTTTGACAGTAATGCCCGTTACAAGTTTTCCTCCTGAAAGTTGGTGCAAGCCCGCCAAAGTGCGCATAAGCGTTGTCTTTCCGGCGCCATTAACTCCCACAATTCCGATGCGATCTCCCGGACCTATATTCCACGTTAAATCCTCAATTAGTTTCTTGTCGCCAGCCTTTATAACAGCGTGGTGTAACTCAAAGACAGTATTTCCTAAGCGATTGAGCGCAAACTTTAAAAGTTCAGTGGAGTCTCGTGGCGCCGGTTCAGCAGAAATCAACTCGTTTGCAGCATCGACTCGGAACTTGGGTTTCGTAGTTCTAGCCGGAGCGCCACGTCGCAGCCAGGCTAGCTCCTTACGAATCAGATTATTTCTACGGGCATCTAACACATTCGCTTGCCGAGACCGCTCGGCTTTCGCCAACACAAATGCCGAATATCCACCGTCGTACTCTTCAACTTTTCCGAGAACAACTTCCCATGTTCGATCAGTGACGGCATCCAAGAACCAGCGATCGTGCGTTACGACCAAGAGTGCTAAATCTTTTCTATTGTTTAAATGCTGCGCTAGCCAAGCAACTCCCTCAACATCTAAATGGTTAGTTGGTTCATCTAGCAGGATGAGATCTAGGTCGTCGATAAGTAATTTAGCTAGCCCAACACGTCTTTTCTCACCACCTGATAATGATTCGAAAACTCGCTCAAATAGATGATCGTCGAATCCGCCAAATAAACCGGTAAAGATTTCTCGTATCTGCGGGTCACTAGCCCATTCGTGTTTTTCGCGATTACCAATGACAACATCACCCACGGTCGCATCCGCATCCGCGGTATCAATTTGCGAAAGAATTCCAATTCGTGCGGCATTTGATTTTGTTACCCGGCCAGCATCTGGCTCTTCAACACCAGCAATAATTTTCATCAAAGTGCTTTTACCGGAACCGTTGCGTCCGACTATTCCAATTCGATCGCCCTCCGAAACGCCGAGTGAAACTCCATCAAGAAGTGGGCGAATATCAAAGGCTTTAAAGACCTCTTCGACATTTACAACGTTGCGCGCCACGGTAGGAGAGCGTACCTTTGAACTATGAAGGTTACTGACCGCGCCTACGCATTGGCGCTAGATCAGAGCGACCCACTCGGCGATTACAGAAGTAAGTTTGTGATTACCGACCCAAATCTCTGCTACCTCGATGGAAATTCACTCGGGAGATTGCCTCATGCAACGGTCAAAGTCGTTGGTGATTATCTCTCCCAAGAATGGGGCAAGGAAGTGGTCACGGGCTGGAGCCATTGGATTGATGAGGCGCAGGTAGCTGGAGATCTTTTGGGTCGAGCCGTCTTGGGTGCAGCAGCGGGACAAGTTTTAGTCTGTGACACGACTTCAGTTAATTTCTACCAGCTCTGTCTCGCCGCCATTGGTGCCCGCCCGGGGAGAAAAACAATTATTACAGATGCCGCGAATTTTCCGACTGACCGCTACATACTGGATGGTATTGCGAAGTATCACGGCCTCAATCTCGTAATTATTGATAACGAAGATTCTGCTATTGCAGAGAATGAATTAATCACTGCAGATTTACTAGAGAGCTACATGTCAGAAGATGTTGCACTAGTAACTTTCGAAGTAATTCAATATCGATCAGGTGCGCGCACAGATATAAAGTCCATCACTGATTTAGCCCGAAAATATGGAGCCCTTGTTGTCTGGGATGCCAGCCATGCAGCTGGTGCGATTGAGTTGAACTTTGATGAGAATGGCGTTGATCTTGCAGTGGGATGTACATATAAGTATGGCAACGCCGGGCCTGGTGCCCCAGCTTGGTTATACGTGAATAAGAAAATTCAAAATGAATTACACACTCCAATTCAGGGGTGGTTTGCGAATGAAGATCAATTTGGCATGGGGCCTGAATTTGTCAAAGCCAACGGAATTCGTGGTTTCCAAATTGCTAGTCCATCCATCATTGGAATCCGCGGTATACAAGTCTCTTTTGCGATGATTGAAGAGGCAGGTATCGAAGTGATTGCAGCGAAAGCAGCTACCGGAACTCAAATGATGATTGATTTATTTGATGAGTGGTTAGCTCCTATCGGCTACACACTCTTAACTTCACGGAGTCCGCAGGAGCGCGGTGGTCATATCTCTATTGGTCATCCCGAGGCGGCGAGAATTTGTGTTGCGCTTCGAAAATTTGCCAATGTAATTCCTGATTACCGCACACCCAACACAATACGTTTAGCAATCTCTCCGTTGACGACTTCCTATGTTGAAGTATGGGATGGGTTTCAGAGAATTAGAGATCTCACCGAAACACGGCAATACGAAAAGATTCAGGGAACGGATTCAAGAGTTACTTGAGGCGGTAAGCAATTTCTGCAATCGCTTTGCGCCGCTTAATGTAATTCTCAGAAGCACCGGCGATGAGGTGCTCGAATCGAACGTTGCCTTTTATCAAAGGGTGAAGTTCTTCGGCCGCATTCTGTGACCCCCAGATTGGCTCTTCGCGGTGCACTGCGTTATCTACTCGGTGTGGATTTATCACTCGATAAGCGCGGGCTAGCCTGCTCAGAACTCCCCAGAACAAAACTCGCTTCAAGCGGTGAATCAGAAACTGTTGCGATTTCTCCTGCTTGAGCGCCAACTCATAAAGAATTTTGGCAATCTCTTCTCCCCCCACAGCATCAGGAAGATGGGCACATTGGCTATGAAGACGCTGGCGAATTTGCGAATCTTGTAATTTCTTCACTGTTGCTGTGATGCTATGTAAGTCTGCTTGATTCGCCCGCAGCGCGAAGCCCATGTCATGACACCATTGCGCCCGCGCTTCTTGATCATCAGTCCCTCGAATATTAGAGACAAATACAGTCGGTATCTGTGCTGGCAAGAGTTCGTGCACGCCGTTATAACCCGTTGCACAGATAGCAGCATCAAATGCGCGCAGCACCTGGGCTAATGGGAAGTGGCGCACGACCCGAATATCTAAGCCGGTGGGCGCCAATGAGCTGCCATTTTTATCAACTGGATTCTTGGTAAGTACAACTTGCAAATCTTTCCATCCGAGTAGACCAGAGAGAGCAGCCGTCATCTTTTCGTTCACATCACTCTCGCCAGTGCCAAGTTGAACTAACACCGCTGGGCGTGTGAGGTCAAGACTCAAAACTTTTCGAGCCGCATCACGTGAAAGCGCTTTATCTTTGGCAAAGAGCGAGACAGGAGCAGTAAGAATCGCCTCCGTGCGATGCGAAGTCGGACCCAGATCGTAACCACGAGCAAAATCTCCAGGCTCAATTACTTGATCTACTAACTGCGATTGAAATGGTAAGACAAAGCGCAAAAGATTTTTCTGCCACATACCTCGTCGAATCCACACGAGTTTAATTCTTGGGTCAATCAATTTGGTGGCAATAAAACCAGGATAAGGAACTACTCCATCGAAGGAGATGACACTAGCCCCAGTTTCTTGAGCAATCGCAACTAGACGATCACGAAAATAGGTATCCCAATTCTTGCGCGGCATCCAGCCGCGAGTTTTTCCAGGAATGTACTCACATCGAATTCCAGTTGCGGCAGGAATTTCTGCAATACCCCCAGCGACAGAGACAATTACAGGTGTAGCAAACTCGTGCATTGATTGCGCTATCGCCGTTGCTCTGGCTAGGTGGCCCATTCCAATTCCATTGCTAGTTGCAAGGATTATTGTTGGTTTACCCATTTCTTAATACTTTTCGCAGAACCAACTTGGCAATCTTTTGAATAAATATCAACAATTGTTTAGGTGAATTAACTTTTTTTCCTTCACGCCGAAGAAACCTTAAAAATCGGCCAACCCGAGATTGTTTTCCCACATTAAGGCGAATAAAATGCTCCTCTGTCATCCACGTCATCCCCCACTGCCGAGAGATATTTTCATACACCCAGCCTCCTGTGGCGATTGCTCGAGCCAGCGCGGGTCCGAAAATTACAAAGGTTCGATTATCTTCCTTATCGACGATTCCCGCTAAGCCCTCACCTTTCGAGAGCTGATAATCGGATAAGTGTTTAAAGTTAACTTTTGAGCGGCCTTCAGCGAAAATATAACGTGCGGTAGAACTTGGTTCGATTAAGTCGAGAATTTCATCTATCGTTAAATTGGCTGCCAAATCAATTTCTACAAAGTTAAATCGACCATCAGCCTTCAACCAAGAATGTATCTCGCGTAAGTCTGCGTATTGATCTGTCGTTGGAGAGTATCGATCACGTAGCAACGCCCAAGGTGCCAGTAAGGTGAAATGGGCCGAGGTTCCCTGAAGCGCCAGGAGTTGGGTCTGCATATTCAGGAGGTCAGATAAATTTAAGGAGCGCACATCGATGAAGACTTTATAGGTTGGGACTTTCCAATCGAATTCATAACGAGAGCGAATTGAGTGCATCTCTGGAATAAATTGTGCCAAGGCCGGGTCATTGTGACGTTGAATCAACTCTTTATTCTTCTCAACTGTACTAAATCCTAAATGCCAGGAGTGAGCGTTGCGTTCAGGAACAGTTCTTAGGCCATTTACAAAAATACGCCAGCCAAGTTCAGTATCTTCTCCAGTAATTAGCTCACGGTTATAGCCACCCAATCTGGACCACTGCGAATTCATAATCGAGAATGTGGCACCCACAAATGTTCGATAGCCCTCTAGTGCAGGCTTTACCAAATCCTCTGTGCGAGTCACCCGTTCTTCCCAAAGCTCTTTGCTCCAACTTTGCTTGTGCAGGCTGTGAAAATCACCTTGCAACAGCGATTGATGCAGAGTTTCTGGGGAGTAATCCCACTCTTGTACAAATCTCTTCCACCCTAAGACTGCATAGTCTTGCGCCTCATGATGCCACTTCATATGTTGCGCCAAATGATCGGGTTCAAAAACCATATCCGCATCAACGAACCACAAGACATCTTCTTTCAGTTTAGCCACGCAATCATTGGTGGCAGCCGTCTTTCCCCAGTGCGATGGCGAGTTCTTGTAGGGAATAACAATGGTATTTCTAGGCGCAAGAGGTGGGATTTTTATCGCAACATTGCTGCCATCGTCGATGACATAGACGTGTAAAAGCTTAGCTGGATAGTTCTGAGCCTTCAAAGATGCCAAAAGTAAATCAAGTTTCGCTTGACCATCTCGGCAGGCGATGACAACAGCGACAGATAGAGATGGTCGAGCGACGATTTCAAGTTCTTTTGGTCGGTTAAAGCGAAATTGAGTACTCATGAGCTGTAACTTCCAAATATCGGATGTTGCCATTGTCCGACAACCTGTTCATTTGCACCGTTGAGATACTTTGAATAATTGGTTGCGTAGGTATGGAAGGTGAATGTGCGGCGATATACGTACCCGGCGCCAAAAGTTCGCCAGATTTTTCCGCCGTTATTAGTCACTCCGCTGAGCAAGAATCGATCCACTGCGGTGAAGCCATCTCCAAACCACCCAGCTGCCTGCGCACTTTCCCGTTTAGCTAAAATTGTGCCACCGCAAACCCAGTCGCTCCATAACTCCACAGCTTGAATGCCGTGTTGGGAAAATCGTCGCACCGTCAGTTGCAAAGGCTCAAGGTATACATAATTCATAGCGCGACCAACCACGTCAGCGCCAGTATCAATAGCGGCGTCTACTAAGTCTCTTAAATGCTCGGGCCCGTAATAATCATCGTCATCCATCTTTGCGATGTAATCTCCGGTTGATTGTTCTGCCAGTGCGGAGAGGATACTGCCGAGATTCTCTTCCTTACTGAAACTATGTATCTGCACTAAGACTTTCCGAGCAGATAACTCTTTAATCAGTTTCTTATGCGTCGCATTTAACTTAATCGCATGCAACCCAATCACTAACTCAAAGTGGCTGAGCGTCTGGGTGCGAAGTTGTCTGAGTAGATTGGCCAGGTCGTCTGGGCGCACTGTAGCGACAAGAACAGAGACCGAGGGATACTGCTTAACTTTCGACCTTCGTTTTTCGCGCAATAACTCGAGCGCTGCAATTTCCTGAGGAAAACTGGTGAGTTTGTTGAGACTCGTAATTGCTGGCTCTGACACAGGCCAAGACTATCAATCTTCAAAACTTGGACTGATAAGATTCAAAAGTGTCTGCAGCTGGTAAAACGCCCCCAATAAAGAAGTTTCTCCTTAATGTGCGGGCTCTGATTCCCTTCGTTGTAGCTAATTACCTGCGCAAACCCGCTCCTGCAGAATCAAAATTGGTTTTTGTACTTTCTTTCCCCCGCTCCGGAACTCACGCCATTGGCAGCTTGTTATCAAATGAACAAGTGGGGTTTCATTACTATGGCGAATTCTTCATCTTTAACGCATGGCATCGAAATATTGAGAAGATCAATCGCTTCTATCCTTTCTTCTCTTTTCGATATTCGCAAAACCTCAAAGCGCAGCGAAAGAGCTGGTCGTACAATAAATTTGAAACTACTTCTCTTGATGCCCATAAAACACTCAGTGCGCTCAAGAAGATCCCCGGAATACACGTAATCAAGATTTTCCCGCAGCATCTGCCTGATGCTTTGCTGGAATCACTCATCTCTGAATTCAAGCCACATATTATTTTCTTACGCCGAAACCATCTCGATCGTTTTGTATCTCATAAGAAAGCCAACGCAACTGGCAAATGGCACACGGCTTCCACCTCTGATGTCGTGATTAATCTTGATGCAGCTGAGTTGAAACGTTTTATCGATGACTTCACCAATTTTTATATCCATTATCTGAAATTTGCGCAAGCACAGGGGTGTCAGATTCTTGATGTTGACTTTGATGACCTACATAATCCAGAAAGAGTGCGCCAGATTCAGAATTTTGCGCAATTTAAAGGTTTTTCTGATTGGGAGAAGTTAACGCTCGCTCCAACAACGGTGAAGCAGGATCGCTCCAATCAAGTTCAGGATGATTTCTTGGCGTCAATGGGTAAAAATTACTCTGACTTCGTATTCCCAAAGGTGCTGACATGAGTATAAAGGCGCGGGTTCTAAAGGAACTTGAGAACGAATCAATCGAGATTTTCCGCGAAACGGCGGTTGGTTTCCGCAAACCAGTAATGATGTATTCGATTGGCAAGGATTCCACGGTTCTGTTACATCTTGCCCGAAAAGCTTTCTACCCAGCGGCGATTCCTTTTCCACTTCTACATATTGATACCACCTGGAAATTCAAAGAAATGATCTCTTTTAGAGATCGAATGGCAGCCGAAACTAATTCAAATCTTATTGTGCATACAAACCAGGCCGGCGTCGCTTCCAATACCAATCCATTTAATACTGGGATTTCTGAGTACACGCGTGTGATGAAGACTGTTGCGCTGCGCGAGGCCCTTGATTTGCATGGGTTTGATGCTGCAATTGGCGGCTCTCGACGAGATGAAGAGAAGTCTCGCGCGAAGGAGAGAATCTTTAGCGTCCGCGATCCTGGCCATCGCTGGAATCCTCGTGAACAACGCCCAGAACTTTGGAACACCTATAACACTCGGCTCGGCCCAGGACAGACCATGCGCGTCTTTCCTATTTCAGATTGGACCGAAAATGATATTTGGCATTACATCTTGCAAGAGGAAATCGAAGTAAATCCGCTCTATTTTGCAAAAGAACGTCCAGTTGTTAAACGTGGCGATCAATTAATCATGGTTGATGATGATCGTTATCAACTACAGGATGGTGAAACACCATTTATGAAGCAGGTTCGCTTCCGCACCTTAGGTTGTTATCCGCTTACCGCGGCCGTTGAATCCAGCGCCGACACTATCGAGGATGTGGTTGAAGAAGTATTGCAAGTGAAGCTAAGTGAGCGAGCCACAAGACTTATTGATGGCGACAATGAAGATTCAATGGAGAAGAAGAAGACCGAGGGGTACTTCTAATGTCCGGTGCAATAGTTCGCCTCCTAACATGTGGCAGTGTTGATGATGGTAAATCAACCCTTATTGGTCGCCTCTTGGTGGAGACCGACAGCATTCCGCACGACACTATTGGTGCAGCAAGAAAAGTTCGACGCACGGGTTCCACAATTCCCGCCGGGGAGATTGACTTCAGCCTACTTACCGACGGACTTGAGGCAGAGCGCGAACAAGGCATCACTATTGATGTCGCTTACCGATCTATGAATCTTTTAGATGGCAAACGTCTAATTATTAGCGATGCGCCCGGACATGAGCAGTACACCCGAAATATGGTTGTCGCTGCATCGCGTGCTGATATTGCACTCGTACTAGTCGATGGAATTAAGGGTGTTCGTACACAAACTTTGCGCCACTTAACAATCTGTTCACTTATGGGTGTTTCTCGCGTTATCGTGGCAATCAATAAATTAGATGCAGTTGGTTTTGATAAAAAAGTATTTGATGAGATTTCAACAGAAATTCAAAGAACTATCGACCGACTACAGCTCAAAGATGTTCATATCATCCCGCTGAGCGCGCTTTCAGGGGATAACGTTGTTTACCCAAGTGAAAATATGAATTGGTATTCCGGAAATACGCTGATTGATTGCATTCAAGGCTGGAGCAAGCCAGTTGATTCAGAGGCTCAGGGTTTGATGCGTATTCAAATGATTGCAAGAGCAGAAAATTTCCGCGGGCTCTCAGGCACTGTTCGTCGTGGGAGTTTTCATAAGGACGATGAAGTCACAATTTTCCCAAGTAAGCAGAAGGCAAAGATTGCTTCAATCGTAACCTTCAACCAGGAGCACGATGTTGCCGAATTAGATTCTGCAGTGACATTGGTATTAGAGCCTGAAGTTGATGTAACCCGAGGTGACATCATCGCGCAATCTGCTGATGACCTAACCCCGTCCGACCGCTTAGCTGCACATGTTGTCTGGCTGAACGAGGAGTCGCTCATTCACAGTCGTTCCTACTTACTAGTTAGCGGAGCTACGACAACACCAGCAATCATTACAAAAATCCGACACAAAATTGATGTCAATACCGGCGAACATATTTCTTCAGATGCGCTGGCGATGAATGAAATCGGAGATGTCGAGGTTGCCACAGATATTCCGGTAATCATGCGGGCATACACAGAATCACGCGAATTCGGAAACTTTATTCTCGTGGATCGCTTAACCTTAAAAACCGTTGGCGCTGGAATGGTCCGCCATTCATTGCGACGAGCTTCAAACATTACGCATCAAGATTACGAAATTACTAAAGCCCAACGTGGAGCACTAAAATCCCAGCGAGGTCGCGTTATCTGGCTGACAGGTTTATCAGGCTCAGGTAAATCAACAATTGCTAACGCTTTAGAGCAACGCCTCTTTGCTTCCGGTGCGCACGCATACGTATTGGATGGTGACAACTTACGCTTAGGTTTGAATATGGATCTTGGCTTTACTCCCGAAGATCGAGCCGAGAATGTTCGACGCGTCTCAGAAGTTGCAAAACTCATGGTTGACGCCGGACTAATCGTGATTACCGCCCTAGTAAGTCCATTTGAAGTCGACCGCCAACGCGCAAAGAGTATTTTTGAAGATGGTGAGTTCTTAGAGGTATTCGTTGATACCCCAGTTGAAACCTGTCGTTCGCGTGATCCCAAGGGTCTATATAAGAAGTCTGCAGCAGGAGAGATTCCAAACTTCACTGGTGTGGGGCAAGACTATGAGAGGCCTAGCTCGCCAGATTTACACCTTGATGGAACTGCGTCGGTCGCCGACAGTGTTGAGAAGATAATTAAGATTCTGCTATGAATTGGCTTCTCTTTGCACTCGTCGGATCAGCAGCTCAATTAATTGATGGCTCACTAGGAATGGGTTTTGGGCTTACCAGCTCAACTCTTCTGGTCACACTGGGGGCATCTGCAGTAGTTGCCTCAACGGCTGTTCACATCGCCGAAATTGGTACAACTCTCGCTTCTGGTGCCTCACATTGGCACGCTGAGAATATAGATAAGAAAATTCTCTTACGATTGGCTATCCCTGGTGGCATCGGTGCATTCCTTGGCGCCACTTTTCTCTCTTTTATAGATTTATCAAGTTCAAAGATTTTTATCTCTACCCTCTTGCTCTTCTTAGGATTCTTACTTCTCTACCGAAACATATTCAAGTCTGACTCTCAAGTAAATCCGATGGAGTTGAAGAATGCGCGTTTCCTTACCTACCTTGGATTTACTGGTGGGTTTGTCGATGCATCAGGTGGTGGGGGTTGGGGACCAATCGTGACACCAACTCTGATGGCGACAACTGCGACTGAACCTCGTAAAGTTATTGGAACTGTAAGTGCGGCAGAATTTGTCGTTGCTGTATGTGCATCTGCCGGATTCTTGGCACAGATTGGGCGTATTGATATAAATTGGGCAACAGTGGGCGGATTAGCCCTTGGTGGAGTAATTGTGGCCCCAATTGCTGCACGCCTTGTTGGTATTTTGCCCGCGAAGTATCTTGGAATTATCGTGGCGGTAGGAATCATCATTTTGAATGCAATTCAGATTATCCGTGCGTAAAACGCGCTGAAAATAGTTATTTGTTGCAAGTTTTTATCGCATCATAGATAATTAGCGTGCGTTCATTCGCAACACCAAAGGAGAGTACTTCTCAAACGGTTTCTAAATCAGAAACTTTTGCCGTACAGCTTTACAATGACTACACAAGCAGCGATCCAATCGCAACATGCAACATCACATCGTTACGTACCAACAACATCCACTCCAATCTCACCTGAGAAAGTTGCCGCAGTACTTGCCGCTGAGTGGGAACTTTTCACCAAGAACACCAAAGGCTCCGAACTCGAGAGCAAGCGTGCATTTAACTCGCTTCCGCTAGGTGTCACATCAAGTTTCCAGCACTGGGACCCATACCCAATCTCCATCGTCTCGGCCAATGGCGCCTACATGACCGATGTCGATGGTCGTCAGTTGCTCGACCTCTCCATGGGTTTTGGTGCAATGCTCGCCGGCCACCTCAACCCTGTTGTCGTTGAAGAGATTCAGAGCGCCCTCAATCAGGGAATGCTCTTCGTAACACCTTCACCTACCTCCACCGATGCTGCAGAGCGAATCTGCAAGCGCTTTGGAATTGATCAAGTTCGCTTTACCAACTCAGGTACTGAATCAACCATGTACGCGGTGCGCGTAGCGCGATCAGCAACCCAGAAGATGGGAATCCTTAAAGTTGAAGGTGGCTACCACGGAAGCTACGACCCATTTGTAGTCTCTGCTAAACCACCAGTGAATAAAGCGGGTCATGCCGAAAAGCCAACTCCTTACGTTGAGCCCAACTTAGTTCCTGGCGATATCTACATTGTTCCTTTTAACAATCTTAAATCTCTGGAAAAAATGTTTAAGAAGAACTCAAAGAAGATTGCATGTTTTATTGTTGAGCCAGTTCTGGAAAACCTCGCAATTGTTCTACCCGATCCTGGTTATCTCGAGCGCGTTCGCGAACTCTGCGATCAATACAACGTTGTACTTATCTTTGATGAGGTAAAGACAGGTCTCACCGCCGGTTCGCATGGTGCCTCTGCTCGTCTTGGAGTTAAGCCAGATCTGATTACGCTTGCGAAATCTATTGGTGGTGGACTTCCGCTAGCCGCCTTCGGTGGCAAGAAGAAGTACATGGACTTTGTTACCAATGGCAAGATGGCCCACTTTGGTACTTTCAATGGTAATCCACTTGCGATGGCGGGTATTCGTGCAATCGATCGCATTTGCACCGATGAAGCAATGGCACGAGCTGAAGAGCTCAATTTGCAGGCACTGACTCGCATCGATGAAATCATTGATGAGTATCAACTTCCGGCACACACTGTTGGTTTTGGAATTAAGGGCTGCGTTACTTGGTCAACTACACCTGTGCGCAATTACCGTGATTACAAGGCGACAGACTTTGGCGTGGCTGAAGCTCACTGGTTATTCGCACTAAACCGCGGAATTATTACTCCACCAGGACTAGATGAGCAATGGTTAATTTCACTGGCACATGGTCAGACTGAAATTGATCTACTTGTTGAAGATTTCCGCGAATTTGCTATCGCGATAAGAGCATAAGTACTACAGCTGCCACGCACGAACTCCGCCAGAAACACCGGCAGAGTTTGGAACAATGACAACGTCATCGCCCATCAAGGTTAAGTCGCGCTGTTGAATGCTGTGTGAGTTTCCACCACCGACATAAAGGCGGTCCCAAAGAAATACTGGGCGCAGCTCTGAAACCATGAGGCGCACACGCCGTGACCAGAACGTTGTACCAAGACGCTTGCGTTCGCGATCGCCAATCCATGTGTCGTAGGTTGTATTGCGACGCACAGTTGCATGCGAGAGTTCAAAGTGTGGCGATAACTTGCCGCCGTGAAAGACGGCAAAGCCAAGTCCAGTTCCAAGGGTTAGCACAATCTCTAAACCAGAACCTGTTACAACACCAGCGCCATGTACCTCAGCATCATTTAGAACTTTTGTCGGGATTCCCAACTTCGCCTCAATCGCCGCCTGGGCATCAAAACCCCACCATTGCTCTTTTAGCTCTGGATTCATGCGCGTGTGTGGTCCAGCATCATTTATGTAATGCGGAGTTGCCACAACAACTCCGTTTCGAATCATTCCGGGAATACCGACAGTGACTCGCGCCGCCTTCGGAAGTGAATCAGCAATCTGCTTAATGGTGTCGAGAAAACGTTCCGTTGTGAGTGGATAGGGTGTTTCTATGCGAGTAGGTGCAGCGTGCATCGTTCCCGAATCATCGAGTACACAACTTTTAAGAAAAAGGCCACCACAATCAATTGAGAGTGTGAAATTACTCATGGAAGTTGATCCATCACACTAATACTTTCGCCGAAGACTAAATCGTTAGCTACTGCCTGCCACGCTTTGCTGTTCTCATTAACCATATGAGCATCCCACGATGGGCGGTCAGCCCAGATTTCCCAGACATTTACGACGTTCTCTTTCTGAGTATCGCGATAGATGTCGATGAATTCGCAGCCAGCTTCTGTGCGAATTACTGAAATGTGCTTTGAGAGAACAGTTACAAATTCATCATATTTTCCAGGCTTTACATCAATTGCCACGAAGAGGAAGACTTTGCTCACTGAATAAAGATACCGACATTCATTGTAAAAAAGAAAAGCCCCGAGTGTGAAAGGCACTCGAGGCTTAACTTGTGCGCGCGAAGGGATTCGAACCCCTAACCTTCTGATCCGTAGTCAGATGCTCTATCCGTTGAGCTACGCACGCTTATTGAGTTTTTTGTAACGAGTGCGAATACTACAGGCTTTTTACGCCTCTGAAAAATTCGTAAAAGCAGGAGAAATCAGCGCTTAATTACGCCAGCTTTGATTTAGTGGGCGTCCTTCTGCATAACCAGACGCGGACTGAATTCCCACAACCGCTCGCTCTGCAAACTCTTCTAGGTTCTTAGCACCTGCGTACGTGCAAGAAGAACGAAGTCCAGAAATGATTTCATCGATGAGGTCTTCAACTCCTGGACGAATTGGATCAAGGAACATTCGGGAAGATGAGATGCCTTCTTCAAAAAGTGATTTCTGTGCTCTATCGAATGCGTCCTCTTGTGAAGTGCGTGCACTCACCGCGCGCTTTGATGCCATTCCAAATGATTCTTTATATGCACGCCCAGAGCTATCGCGCATCAAATCGCCAGGTGATTCATATGTGCCAGCAAACCAAGAACCAATCATTACTTGCGATGCACCTGCCGCGAGCGCCAGTGCAACATCGCGAGGATGGCGAACTCCGCCATCGGCCCAGACGTGTGCACCTAACTTTTTCGCCTCGGTAGCACATTCAAGAACTGCTGAAAACTGTGGTCGGCCAACACCTGTCTGCATCCGTGTTGTGCACATCGCACCCGGACCTACACCGACCTTAATAATGTCAGCACCAGCTGCAACTAAATCGCGAACACCGTCTGCGGTAACAACATTTCCCGCCACGATCGGCACGCCAAGATTAAGTTTCTTAATGATCTGCAGCGCTTCAATCATCTTCTTCTGATGACCATGCGCAGTATCAACAACAAGCACGTCAGCACCTGCGGCAACCAACTTTGCCGCCTTATCTCCTACATCGCCATTGATACCAACAGCTGCTGCAATGCGTAATCTATTCTGCTTATCAATCGCCGGCGTATATAGCGTTGCCCGGAGTGCGCCAACCTTGGTAACAATTCCAACCAAGTCGCCGTTAGCTGAAACCACAGGGGCCACAGTGCGTAGGCGCTCATGCAAGAAATCAAAAGCCTGGCGTGGATTTAAGGTATCGGGCATGCTCGTTAACTCTTGCGTCATAACCTGGCTAAGCTGAGTAAAGCGATCAACACCAGCTAAATCTTCCTCAGTCACGATTCCAACTGGCTTTGTGCCATCAACAATAATAATCGCCCCGTGTGCACGCTTATGAATAAGCGACGCGGCATCTGCCACCGTCTCTTTCAGAGTCAGCGTAATCGGAGTTTCAAAGAAAGTATGACGAGCTTTTACAGATGCAATAACTTCAGCAACAACTGGGATTGGAATATCTTGCGGAATTACAACGAGCCCACCACGTCTAGCAACAGTCTCAGCCATCCGGCGACCAGCTATTGCCGTCATGTTGGCGACAACCAATGGGATCGTTGTTCCGCTGCCATCGTGTGAAGAAAGGTCTACTTCGAGTCGGCTGGTGAGTTCAGAATGGCTAGGAGCCATGAAAACATCGTCATAGGTGAGGTCATAAATTGGCTGGTTGATAAATCGCACGTACTAAAGCCTACCGAGTTTTAAGAGTTCCTCGCGATCGACCGCCTTCCGACGCGGCTTACCGAGTGGCTCACCCGCAGCTACTTCAGCCTCATTGATGGCCTGCCAATGAGACTGGGTGACAACCCTGTTATGTGTAATTACATCAGTGATATCACCCGAGCTCTTAGGTGTTCCGAGGTCTTCTACCAACAGCTTCATGACTTCGGCCGCATCTGATTTATTGGTGCCGATAACTCCTGATGGCCCACGTTTAGCCCAGCCCACTACATAAATATTCTCGGTAACTCGGCCATCGGCATTTACCACCTTGCCTTTTTCATAAGGCACACCTTCCAGTGCGGTTGCTTCATACCCAATCGCAGTAATGACTAGTCCGCACTTAATGCTGAAAGTTTCATCACTGCCAGTCTTTTGAAAGACCACTTCTTCGACGCGGCCATCACCCTTGATCTCTTTCGGTGTGGCTAAGAATTGAAACTTCATAGTGCGTTCATGCGTGGTGGCCTCTTTTTCAGAAATCAACAACATCGCATCAAGATTGCTCTTTACATCCTTTTCTGGTTCATCACCTGCGCGGGCAATAGCATCAGTGATATCTAATTTATTCATGATCACGTTTGTATGTTCCAGCTTTGGCAACTCGCGCAGTTCAGGTGAGGTAAAGGCGGCATGCTCTGGCCCGCGACGAGCGCTGATCACGACGGTGCGAACGCTGCTCTCCTTAAATCTTTCAATTGCATGATCTGCGGTATCGGTTGGGTCAAGTTCACTTGGTTCAAGTGCCAACATGCGCGCTACATCCATAGCAACGTTGCCGGCGCCAATCACAACAGCGGTTTCACAGCTGAGATCCACTTCGTAATCTTTAAAATCCGGGTGGGAGTTATACCAAGGCACAAAAGTGGCGGCCGACATTGATCCTGGCAAATCTTCGCCGGCGATACCGAGCTTCTTACCTACGGCCGATCCGGTCGCGATAACGACAGCGTCGTAACTCTCTTTTAACTGCTCAATAGTCAGATCTGAACCAAGTTCAACATTGGCAAACAATCTAAAGCCAGGTTCTGCTGCAATTTTTTCAAATACCTTCGCAACAGTTTTAATCTTTGGGTGATCCGGTGCCACGCCACTTCGAACCAAGCCCCATGGTGTTGGAAGGCGTTCAACCATGTCAATTGCGAATGTAAGTTCCTCTGTCTGCAGATTCTGCAGAGCTTGTGCGGCAAAGTAGCCAGCAGGACCGGCACCGACAATTGCTACCTTGTATTGAGGCACACGAATCCTTTGTTCAAATAAATCTGGCGGAGACGAGGAGATTTGAACTCCTGAAGGCGATTAAACCTTACCTCGTTAGCAGTGAGGCGCACTCGACCGGGCTATGCGACGTCTCCGAGTTGCAGGGCAAGTTTAGCGCCTTCGCCCAGGCATACCTAACCCCTGTATAAATGGCGAGAGAGCGGCCCGCTGTGTAGCGAACCGCCCCCTACCTTATTTAATTGTGAATCTTCACTTACTTATTAACCAACTACGGCTTATTAAGCAAATGTGACCTTTGTCCAGTCAACTGCAAGGTGGTAATACTGACCGCCTTCTATCGCCTTGCTATCAAGTGCCATGACTTCAGTTGTACCAAGACCAGCAACCAAATCTGGGCGGGCCACTGAAACCTTTGAGTGCACCTGTGCGTTCAAGAAGAAGTGTGACTTTGTATCGCCACTTGCCTTCAAGAACTTATTGACGTTGATTATTCCTGAAGCTTCCTCATCTTGGGTCATGAATTTTGCTGCACCTGTGATGAAGTACTGCTCGTCAAACTTTGCAATTTCTGCAAGCTTGCCATCTGACATACGGTAAGCGACCACGCGCGCGATGTGCGCGTTGTTGCCTGGATCTTCCTGGATCAGAATGTATTCACCATCGACTGTGATGTTATCTGGCTTTGATAGGTATGGAGCTTCTGTTCCATCGAGCAACATCTCCATTGTTGCACCCTTAAATGGAACTTTTGCATCAACAAAAGTCATCTTCCAGAGTGCGCCACCATCACGTGAGTATGTTGCACCCGGACGTGGTGTTGTTGCTTTTGGATCCTTATTTGATTCTGTTGTGACGAAGTAGTAGACGTTTGGATTCTTTGGATCGAATTCGCCATCTTCAATGCGTGAGAATGTCGTGCCGTTTGATTGTGACATTGTGCTGAACTTGCCGTACTTAGGGTTTGTATTAATCTCGTTAAAGCCAACCTTGATCTTTGTACCCTTCGGGGCTGTGCGAACAGCGTTATCTGTACGGTAGTTCTCAAGTACGATTGTGTAGAGCTTGCCGTTTGTGAGGCCAGCCTTCTCAGCAAAGTTCGCTCCTGTTGTCTGCTTTGTACCGACATACATGAAGAGCTGGCTATCTGTTGCACTGCCATCTTCGTTACCCATGACGATAGTTGTCTTACCTGTGCCTGGCTTTGTTAGGAAGTTTTCCCATGGAGCAAGGCCAAACTTTGGAAGCTGCATTCCGTTGCCATTAGCATCGAATGCGAACGCGCGATCCACATCGCCGCCTCCTCCTTCTTCACCTGTGAGGTAGACAGCATCTTTATAGCCATAAGTAACAGACTTCTTGGTCTTGGCATCCTTCTCAGTGTAAGCAAATCCTCCTGCAGGAACTAGATCACCTGAACATAGGCGGTTGATACCGTTGGTACCGACGATGCTGCCGTAACTGTCAGCTGTTATTGACCCTACTGGAAGTGACTGTTCCCATGTTGAGCCCCACTTTTCTGTGGTGTAGTTGTAGTAAGACATGCTCTTCATCCAGTTTTCCATCTTTGTAATCTTCTTAGTTGCTGGATCAAATGTCATTTTTGAAATTGATGAACCCCAGGTGCCAGTGTCTTTCTTATTTGCAATATCTGCACCAGTTGAGATTTCATGGTTTGAAAGCAGGGTGAGTGTTCCATCTGCATTCTTGATTGCGCCCATTCCATCTGGAACTCCACGAAGAACTTCGCCTGAAATTGTGTCACCGGTAGTTGCAATGACAGAAAGTGTTGCTCCATCTGAAGCAGAGATTAGATAAACTGGCGCATCTGCCGCATATGCACTCTGAAGCACGAGTGATGATGCAACTACACCCATTGATACAACTGTGAAGAGTTTCTTCTTCATTTATTACTCCTTAGGTAATTCCTCACGGTGAGGTTTGCGCGCAGTCTTAAGGTTGCAGTTGTACTTTCGGTTTCACAAAAACTAATTGTTAGAAGCGATTAGATGAATGCAGAGCAATGTGCTCCGAACTTTTTACGATGCGTCTATCTACCGTTCACTTTGTTTACCTGACAGCAGGTAATAATGAAGTTATGTCACATTTCTCGCGCCGACAAATCTTGCAGATTCTCTCTGGCATCACTCTGTTGGCAAACCCGCTCGCTGCAGAAGCCGCACAAGTTCCAAGCCTTAAGTGCACTCGAGTTGGGCAAACAGTTATTTGGCGAAATAGAAAGTACACCTGCGTGCGGTCAGGAAAGAAGTTAGTTTGGGATAAAGGGGTAGCTATCGCCACGCCAAAGCCCTCGACTACTCCAACTACTTCACCGACGCCTCCAACCAGTGCGCCGCGCCCGGCTTACACGCCACCGCCAAAAGAGTTTGATGTGGCAAAGAGTGCCAATCTAAAACTGAATCAACCAATCTCAGTGGACAACCCATCTCTCGATTATCCATCGCGGGGTTACATCATCATTCGACGTGAAGATGGTGTGATTGCATTTAGTGATCGCTGCACCCATTTGGGGCGTGATGTCGAGATTTCTGGTTCGCAATTAGTATGCAACGCGCATGGTTCTTATTTTGAGGCCACGACGGGTAAACCAACTGGGGGTCCAGCAACGAAAAATCTCTTCCTGCTACCTACCGTTGAAAGAGATGGCACAGTTTTCGTCATTGATACGCCTTAAAGCGTCATCTTGAAGTTGCTCGCGTAAGTCATAGGATTGCCATATGAGTAGCGAAAGTGCACAACCGCCACAAGCGGATATGGCACGGGTTCATGATCAAGGCCCTTCGCCAGTTTTCGCTGAATTTATGAAAAGCGGATGGGCTGAGAGCGAACTAAACGATTTAGCTCCGCTAGAGGTAGTCACTTACGCGTATTCGCGCAGACAAGTTCTCTCTGCTGCTTTCCCCGGTGTGCGGCTGATTCTTCCAGCTGGTGAATTAAAGGTGCGCGCTGGTGATACCGATTACAACTACCGCCCCGATAGCGCCTTTGCTTATTACAGTGGCGTGCAAGGTGCCGACGCCACAGCTGATGCAGTTCTAGTGCTCGAACCAAGTGGGGATTCACACATTACTTATCTCTACATGAATCCGCGTTCTACGCGCGACACCGAAGCCTTCTATCGCGATGCCCGATATGGCGAACTCTGGGTTGGCCGCAGATTTACTTTGAGTGAAGCCAAAGATCGTTATCAAATTGAAACCAGAAATTTAAATGAACTTAAAGATTTATTGGCTGACAGTCGAAAATCGCTTTCGCATGACGATAAGGATTTCGCCACTTTCATCTCAGAGCAGCGCTTGTGTAAAGATGAGTACGAAGTACGCGAACTTCAGCACGCTGTTAACGCAACTGCACTTGGGTTTAATGACGTTATCGCTGCTATTCCGGCAGCTGTACAAACTCCCCGCGGTGAACGTGTTCTTGATTCTGCTTTCTATGGCCGCGCCCGCATTTTGGGCAATGATCTTGGCTACAACACAATTGTGGGTGCAGGTTCACACGCATGTGTACTGCATTGGACACGTAACGATGGCGATCTTCATCCGGGTGAACTGGTTTTAATTGACGCCGGGGTTGAGATGGAATCGTTTTACACCGCAGATATCACGCGCACTTTTCCAATTAGTGGAAAGTTTTCTCCAGCACAGCGTGCGCTTTACATGTCGGTCTATGAAGCTCAGCTTGCTGGTTTTGCTGCCGTAAAGCCAGGCGCACTTTTTTCAGATGTAAATAAGGCCTGTCAGGAAGTATTGGCGCGAGGTTTAGCCGATATGGGAGTGCTCTCAATTTCTGCCGAAGAATCGATGAAGCCGGAGGTTGGCTTACATCGTCGTTGGACTCTGCATGGATCAAGCCATCACCTAGGTATAGATGTGCATGATTGCGCCCAAGCACGCAAAGAGATGTACTCCGATGCACCACTGCGCGAAGGAATGGTCCTTACCGTTGAACCCGGGCTATATATCCAACCTGACGATGAACTATTCGCAGCTGAATATCGCGGGATAGGCATTCGCATTGAAGATGATGTTCTTGTAACAAGTGATGGATATAGAAATCTTTCTGCAAATATCCCGCGCCATCCTGATGATATTGAAATGTGGATGAAGCGAGTCTTAGAGCGATAAATAGAAAGCAAAAAGTGGACGACTCCCTCGAAAAACATCGCCCACTTTTTGTGTCCCGTTACACGCAATACACGTCATAACGGAGGAAAAATAAAGGGTCTTGGGGTCTAGAAAGTTAATCAGAAGTGAATTTTTTGTAGCGTGCGGAAGAATTAACTTGTTCTGCATCTTAGCTAGCGAGGCTATAGCCAAGTTGGGCCGCCATTAACCCAAAGCCGATTGAAGTGGCGAGGTTTATGGCAACTGCTTTATATTTCTTTAATTCGTAGCCAAGATAGAGATCTACGATAAATGTGGACCACGTTGTGAAGGAGCCGGCGAAGCCAACGGCCAGAAAATCGTGCCAGTGCTCAGTTGTTGCAAAAGTTAATCCGATAAGAAATGAGCCGAGAATGTTTACTATGAAAGTTCCAGCAGGTTTATCTGTAAATTTCTTGAAATATTGATCAACTAAGAATCGTGCAGGGGATCCGATAGCTGCTCCGACAATGACCATGAACACATTCATATTCGAGCCTTCACAACTTTTCGCGAAATCTTAAGCGAGAAGTGAGCAACAACAAGGCAGGCAACCACATTGATTAACAGGTAAAAGATTCCACCTTCACCAGGGGCAACTGCATCGTAGGTAACGGCCGAGAAGGTAGAAAGCCCAGCACAGAATCCTGGAAGTAAGAAGTAGCGCAGCTCGGTAATTCCTCGACGTTCCATTAAAACTAAAAAGAAGATTGCGAGTGATACCGAGAGCAGATTAGCTGCGAGTGTTCCGTTGCCACTCTGTGGGATTAGCAGTGAGATCCCCCAGCGAAGAAGAGAGCCAAGGACGCCCCCTAGTGAGACAAGCCAAACAGCTTTCAGTGCTAGTTGCGCTTTTCTCGCTTAAGGAGCCCGGCGAACATACGAGCTGGATCGTACTTAATATCTACAACGCGTTCCTTCATCGGAATAATCGCATTGTCGGTGATCTTGATGTGCTCTGGGCAGACCTCAGTACAACACTTTGTAATGTTACACATTCCAAGGCCATGCTCTTCTTGTGCAGAGCGCTTGCGGTTCTTCAACATATCAAGTGGGTGCATATCAAGTTCTGCGATACGGATAAAGAATCGTGGGCCAGCAAATGACGGCTTATTCTCTTCGTGGTCGCGAATTACGTGACATGTGTCTTGGCATAAGAAGCATTCGATACATTTGCGGAACTCTTGGCTTCGCTCGACGTCGACTTGCTGCATCCGTGCTTCACCTGGTGCTAGATCCTTAGGTGGCTCGTAGGCGGGAATCTCCATCGCCTTCTTGTAATTAAAAGATACATCTGTCACGAGATCTTTAATTACTGGGAATGCGCGAAGTGGAGTAACTGTAATTGTTTCGTTCTCACCAAATGAAGCAACCTGTGTCATACATGCAAGGCGCGGTTTACCGTTGATCTCCATCGAACAAGATCCGCACTTTCCAGCCTTGCAGTTCCAGCGAACAGCGAGGTCACCCATCTGGGTTGCTTGCACGCGGTGAATGACATCGAGCACTACTTCGCCCTCGTTGACTTCTACCTGTACATCTTTGAGACCGCCGTCAGTTGCGTCTCCTCGCCAGATGCGAAGATTAAGTTTGCGTGCCATTAGTTGGATCCGCCTTTCGCAATTTCTTCCGGTGTCATGTACTTCTCAAGTTCGTGAACATCAAAGAGGTCAAAGAGTTCTTTCGGTAGAACGGGCAAAGCTTGTTCCTTGATATTAACCTTGTCGCCATCAAAGCTGGCGATGTTATTAATCTGACGCCATTTCATATTCATGCCAGGGAAATCATCGCGAGTATGCCCGCCGCGAGATTCTTCGCGAAGCAGCGCAGATTTGGCAGTTGATTCGGCGACTAACAACATATTGTCTAGATCAAAGGCCAAGTGGAATCCTGGGTTAAATAAACGTCCCCCCGAAACCGCAACGTTCTTGCTGCGAGCGCGAATGTCAGCAATCTTGATAATTGCCTCTTCAATTTCGATACGTGTACGGATAATGCCCACAAGGTTATGTGTTACTTCCTGGAGTTCAGCATGCAGTGCGTACGAATTCTCGCCACCTGCACGACTAAAAGGGGCCTCGATGCGATCTGCGGCAGCTTTTATGGATGCTTCCGAAACTGGATTCGCTCCTGCGCTCTTCACATAGCTCACTGCACCCTCGCCTGCACGACGACCAAATACAAGAAGGTCTGTGAGTGAGTTTCCACCAAGACGATTTGACCCGTGCATTCCACCAGCAACTTCACCAGCTGCGAAGAGTCCTGGGACTCCTATTGCTGCTGCGGTATCTGGTTCAACCTCAACGCCACCCATTACGTAGTGACATGTTGGGCCGACTTCCATCGCCTCTTTTGTGATGTCAACGCCAGCAAGTTCGTAGAACTGATGCCACATTGAAGGAAGACGCTTTTTAATAACTTCAGCTGGGATTCGCTTTGAAACATCGAGGAATACTCCGCCGTGTTCTGTGCCTCGTCCTGCCTTTACTTCAGAGTTAATCGCGCGGGCAACTTCATCGCGTGGCAGAAGTTCTGGCGGACGTCGGTTGTTATCTTGATCTAGATACCAACGATCTGCTTCCTCTTCATTATCAGCGTACTTATCTTTGAATACATCCGGGATGTACTTAAACATAAAGCGCTCACCGAGTGAGTTGGTAAGAATTCCGCCTTCACCGCGAACAGATTCGGTAACGAGAATTCCTCGTACTGAAGGAGGCCAGACCATTCCAGTTGGGTGGAATTGCAAGAACTCCATATCAACCAGATTCGCGCCTGCTTTGAGTGCAAGTGCGTGTCCGTCGCCGGTGCCTTCCCAAGAGTTCGATGTAATTTTGAAAGTTTTTCCCACACCACCTGTTGCAATCACAATTGCAGGTGCTTCAAAGAGAACTTCTTCTCCGCTCTCGCGCCAATATCCGTACGCGCCAGAAATCTTGCCATTCTCTTTAAGGATTTCAGTAATTGTGCACTCGGCAAAAACTTTGATCTTCGCTTCCATATCGCCGAATTCGCGGCCATCTTTCTGCTGCAATTGAACAATCTTCTGCTGCATGGTGCGAATAATTTCTAGGCCAGTGCGGTCACCTACGTGTGCAAGGCGTGGATACTCGTGGCCACCGAAGTTACGTTGTGAAATCTTTCCAGCTTGGGTGCGGTCAAAGAGCGCGCCCCACATTTCAAGTTCCCAGATGCGATCTGGTGCTTCTTTGGCATGAAGTTCAGCCATGCGGTAATGGTTTAGGAACTTTCCACCACGCATGGTGTCGCGAAAGTGGACCATCCAATTATCTTTATCGTTCACGTTGCCCATTGATGCAGCTGCGCCACCTTCGGCCATAACGGTATGCGCTTTACCAAAGAGTGATTTACAGATGATTGCAACACTTAAGCCTGCTTCGCGTGCCTCTACCGCTGCCCGCAGGCCAGCGCCACCGGCACCAATAATAAGGACGTCGTACTTTTCTCTTTGTAGAGTTGAATCTTTGGCAGTCATATCCGTCAGCATCCTTTAGAAGAAGTAGAAGTTTGTCCAGGCGCCAGTTGCAACTTGGCGAACGTAGATATCGGCAAAGGCAACACCCGCAAGTGAGTACCAAGCAAATTGCTGGTGCTTGTGATTAAGCGCTGATACCCAAGTCCATATCTTGTATCGGACCGGGTGCTTCGAGAAGTGCTTAAGTCTTCCACCAACAGTGTGGCGACATGTGTGGCATGACAATGAGTAGAACCAAAGAAGAGTCGAACTCACAACCAATACGAGTGAACCGACGCTCATGTGTCCCCACTCGCCTTCAACGCTCTTAAAAGAGATGATGGCGTCGTAGGTCAGAAATACGTTAAAGACAAGTCCGGCGTAGAAGAACCAACGGTGTGCATTCTGCAAAATAAGTGGCGCCCGTGTTTCACCTGTGTATTTGGTGTGAGGTTCTGCAACAGCACACGCTGGTGGTGAAAGCCAAAATGAGCGGTAGTACGCCTTGCGGTAGTAGTAACAGGTCATGCGGAAACCAAGTGGGAAGATCAAAATAATGAGCGCAGGTGAAAGCGCAAAGTTTAAAATTTCTGCGCTAACCGGTGTAAAACCAAAGATTGTTGCTTCCGGCACGCAAGCCTCTGATAAGCACGGAGAATAGAAAGGTGAAATCAGATGATCTTTATAGTAGTTAGCACCTTCGAAAGCTCTAAAGGTCGCATAGATAACGAATGAGAAGAGAACTCCGAAAGTAATTGCGGGTTCTAGCCACCACTTATCTGTGCGAAGCGTGCGCTCTTTGATCTTGGCGCGCGTTGGAGAAAAAACTCCGGACATATCTGCTCCCCTAGTTTTCCCAAGTAATGGGTCCCAAAAAATGGGTTCGGCTAATGAGAGAAGTGTGCGCTTTCACGCGCAAAGTCGCTAGGCGGTTACCCGCATATTTCTTATGAAGTCAGCCACAACTGGCTCGTGAAATACAAAACCCGCCTCGGTATCCGGGGCGGGTTTTGCGTTACGCGCGGAGGACGTGGGATTTGAACCCACGAGGCTTTCACCTGCCGGTTTTCAAGACCGGTGCACTCGGCCGCTATGCGAGTCCTCCGTGGGAGAGATTACCCGAAAGTGGCCATCTTGAATAATTCAGCGAAAAATCAAGGAGTGCTTACGCCGGAAGTTCGAGCAACTGCTCGATGATGATTGCAACACCATCTTCTTCGCACGGTGCCGCAATTCCCTTTGCATACTTTGGCCCATCAGGATGACCATCTGCCATCGCAAAAGATCGACCGCACCACTCGAGCATTGAGAAGTCATTTGGGTTGTCACCAAATGAAACACACTCAGATGCATCGATGCCAAGACGTGCCGCCATCTTTGCAAGTGTCATTCCTTTAGATACATCGATTGCTGAAATTTCAAGAAGCGAGTCGTGTGGATTTGAATGCGTAACCGTTACTAAACCTTCCAACTCCACTGAGGCGATAGCGAGCATCTCATCGGATGTCAGTTCTTGCTGTGAACAGCGAGCTAAGAGTTTGAGTGACGGCGAAGTAATTACTTCCTCGATACGTTCTACCCCGATGTTATCTAGACCAACATCCCAGCGTGGAATGTAAATTTTTTCTCTATGAAAATAATTGTGTGATTCAACCGCGAAAGATATTTGTGGAATAGCTGCACGTAAACGTTTCACTGCCTCCAAAATATCTTCAGTAGAGATAAGCCACTGTTCCAGAACTTTGTCATTGTGCAGGTCATAGAGCATCGCTCCATTACCGCAGATAGCTTTACCAATTCCAAATGCTTCCTTGATTTCGGGCATCCAACGAGGTGGGCGGCCAGTAACAAAGAAAATCTCAACCCCCATTGAATGCGCCTTGCGAAATGCATCAATCGTGCGCTGGGTGACACTTCCGTAGTGAGCAACGATTGTTCCGTCGAGATCTGAAGCGATGAGTTTTGGGCGGCGCTGGAATTCTTGATGCACGCTCATGCAAGTTCAAACTTTTTCATGCCAAGAAATGGCTGCAAAGCGGCAGGTACGTTTACGGTGCCATCTGCATTCTGGTGATTCTCTAAAATCGCAACGATCATGCGTGGGATTGCAACAAGAGTTCCATTGAGCGTTGCCAGCGCTTTGGTTCCTTCAGAATCTTTATAGCGAATATTGAGTCGCCGCGCCTGGAACTCGGTGCAGTTAGAGGTGCTCGTTACTTCGCGATACGCACCTTGAGTCGGGATCCACGCCTCAATATCAAATTTGCGTGTGGCAGAAGAGCCAAGATCACCTGATGCCACATCGATAACCCGAAATGGGATCTCCATTGCAATTAAGAAATCCTTCTCCCATTGCAGCAATCGAGCATGTTCAGCTTTTGCATCTTCAGGTTTGCAGAAGGTGAACATTTCAACTTTATCAAATTGATGTACACGAATAATTCCACGCGTATCTTTTCCATAGGTTCCGGCTTCGCGACGGAAGCAGGATGAATAGCCCGCGTAACGAAGAGGCAACTTATCGGCTGGCAAAGTTTCATCCATATGCATTGCGGCCAGCGGCACTTCTGAAGTTCCCACTAAATAAACATCATCTTTTTCGATTCGATAGACATTCTCGGCTGCTTGCCCAAGGAATCCAGTTCCCTCCATCGCCGCCGGGTTGACCAACACGGGTGGAATAACTGGTGTGAAGCCATTCTTGAGTGCGCTCTGAATTGCATAATTGACGAGAGCAAACTCGAGTAACGCTCCAGCACCAGTGAGGTAGTAAGAACGAGATCCGGCGACTTTTGCACCACGTTCGGTATCAATTGCACCCAGTAACTTTCCGAGCTCAACGTGATCTTTTGGCTCAAAACCGTCTTTACCAAAATCGCGCGGCGTTCCAATATGTTCAATGGTGACAAAATCTTCTTCGCCGCCTATGGGAGCTTCTGTGTCCAATAGGTTAGAAAGTTGCAAAATTAATTGTTTTGTCTTCTCTTCTACTTCAGCACGCTTGGAGTCAGCTGCTTTTACTTTATCGGCCAACGCTTTTGCATTTTCAAGGAGCGCTGTTTTTTCATCACCTTTAGCGGCGCCCACGCTCTTGGAAAGTACGTTCTGCTCTTGGCGGAGCGCTTCAAATTCGGTTACTGCCGCACGCTTCTTCTCATCGATTGCAAGAATTTGATCTACGAGCTCGACACTCTCTCCGCGACCTTTTTGGGATGCACGCACGACGTCTGGGTGCTCGCGCAAGAACTTGATATCAATCATGCCCGCACCTCTCGTGGATAAGATCCTAAGAATCTAATGTCATCGCAGATTTCGCGGAGCTCTTCCACGGATTTTCCGACCGGCGCATCTTTGATATGGCCTTCGACATCAATGATGAAATGGTAGTGACCAAGTTCGCGACCTGTTGGACGTGACTGAATAAATGTCAGGTTTACATCGTGCTGGGCAAATACTTGAAGGATTTCAAGGAGCGCACCGGCATGGTCAATATCGATGAATACCGCAATTGAGGTGCGATCGTGGCCAGTGGGTTCGGGCATCCATCCGGGTTTTTGAGCGGCAATAAATCGGGTGACGGCGCCAGAGTTATCTCCGATATTTTCTGCAATAACTTCCAGGTTGAAGTGCGCTGCAGCCACAGTCGATGCAATAGCGGCATCGAGGTCACCTTTGCTGACAGCTTCCGCAGCGGCAGATGTCGATTGCGTAGGAACAATTTCAGCATGCGGATAGTTCTGTGCGATAAATGCCCGGCACTGTGACTCGGCATGTGGGTGTGTACCAATTCGCTTGATCTCTTTAACTCCTGGTTTGACCATCAGCGCAAAGGTCACGGGAAGCGTTACCTCTCGAGCAATCGTGAGCGGTTCTCCGGTTGCAAGTTCATCAAGCGTGCGGGCGACAACACCTTCTACCGAATTTTCTATTGGCACTAGGGCGTAATCAGCTTTACCAGAACGCACCGCATCGAGCGCGGCAGTTACGTTGGCAAAAGGAATTGTTACATCTAAATCGGTGGTGATTGTTTTCAGCGCCGCTTCCGTAAATGTTCCCACGGGTCCCAAGTAGGCAAATGTATGGCGGTCTTGGGTACTCACTGGTTAAGGATACCTGAGTACCTCACGTGCATGTGCCGGCTTATTTGTTATGAGAATGTCTACGCCTAACTTCTGGCATAACCGAATGTCCTCATCTTTATCGACGGTCCATACATTAAGCGAGCGCCCAAGTGCTCGGATCTTTTTCGTTATCGCTGGGTCAGCTCGTAACTCGTTGATTCCCGGCCCGATGGAAGTGCTCGATGAAAAACGTGCTTGAAACCATGGGGTTCGTTTATGCATCAGAAAAGTTGTACTAATCATTGAATCAAGTCTGCGCATCTTCTCAATTGCAAGCCAGCTAAATGACATAACTGAGACTGGAATTTTCGTTAGCGCTTTCTTTTCATGCAGCGCCTGAACCAACAACTCTTCAATCCGGTTTCCAGAAAAGACTGGGTGCTTGGTTTCCAGCAGCACACCCTTTTTATTAGCGATTGCATAATCTAAAAAATCAGCTAAGACCAGCACCTGCGGATATGCCCGCGATACCTCTTTATATGTCATTTCGGCAATCAGGCCTCGATTGCCAGCGCGTTCGAGCATCGACGCGTTATGCCACAAGATGGGGATTTCATCTTTAGTAATGCGTAGATCGCATTCGAATCCGTCGGCGCCCTGTTCGACCGCCGCCTGGTAGGCGGCCATGGTGAGTTCTGGAAAATCCGCACTTGCACCGCGATGCGCGTAGATGAGCATGAGACCGAGCGTAGCAAAGAGATTAGTCTTATCCCCATGAGTCAGCTCTACTTCGCAACTGCAGCTCGTTCTGCAGTGGGTCTGGTCCGAAAGGGCAATGAAGATAGCGCTCTTACATCACCACATGTCATTGCTGTCGCCGACGGAATGGGTGGACATGCCGCGGGAGAAGTTGCATCAAAGATTGCAATCTCTGCACTCGCCGAAATCACAACTGTAATTACGCATCCAGAAATCGATGCTGACTCTGCTGATGATCTTTTTGCGCAATCACTCCACACTATTGATTCTGAACTTAAAGGTGCCTCCAATGAAAACCCAGAACTCTCGGGTATGGGAACCACGCTGACATCGCTCTTTCTCTCAGAAGCAAAAATCGCGCTCCTACATATTGGAGACTCCCGCGCATATCGCTTGCGAGCAAACTCATTTGAGCAACTCTCACTTGATCACACGGTGATTCAGGAACTTCTGAGCCAAGGTGCTATCAGTGAAGCAGATATCGCCACCCATCCGCAGCGCTCTGTTCTCACTCAAGTCTTGATGGGCGATGGAATTACACACTCCCCGCTTCTAATTCTCGAAGGAAAAATTAAAGATCGCTACCTAGTATGTAGCGACGGGTTGAGTTCTGTCTTGACCGAGAAAGAGATTAAGTCGTTGATTAAAGGTAAGGATCGCAAAGAAGCTGTCGATGCTTTAATCGACGCCACTTATATCAATGGTGCGCCAGATAATGTCACTGTCATCATCGCCGATCTTGTTGAAACAGATCCAGATAATTCGGTGCTCACGATTGGCGCTGCCCAATGATGAATTCACTACTCGGGGCCCGCTATTTATTAGGAGAAATGATTGGCACAGGCGGAATGGCCGATGTCTACCTCGCACAAGATCAGCGCCTATCTCGAGAAGTTGCAATCAAAATATTGCGAAGTGACCTAGCGAAGGATCCGCTCTTTGTTGCTCGATTTAGAAAAGAAGCTAAAGCGGCAGCTGGCCTAAACCATCCCGCAATTGTCGCTGTCTATGACTCTGGTGAAGACCCAGCACCGTACATTGTGATGGAACTTGTCTCCGGTCATACTCTTCGCGACTTGATTCACGATGGTGAGCGACTTCCTTTGCAGCGAGCCTTAGAAATTGGCGAAGGTATTCTTGCTGGTCTGGAATATTCGCACGCTCGTCACATTGTTCACCGCGATATAAAACCGGCAAATGTAATGATCACTGAAAAAGGCGACGTCAAGGTGATGGATTTTGGAATTGCGCGCGCTATGGATGATCTGGGTGCCACTCTGACGAGTACGTGGAATGTCGTTGGAACTGCGCAATATCTTTCACCTGAACAAGCTGTCGGTGAGCCGGCAGATTTGCGAAGTGATATCTACTCAACAGGTTGCTTACTATTTGAATTACTTTCTGGACAACCGCCGTTTACTGGAGAAACACCAGTTTCAATCGCCTTTCAGCATGCTTCAAGCACCGCGCCACTAATTCGCACAATACAGCCAGAGCTTCCAGAAGGAATTGAAACAATCCTTGCAGTTGCGTTGGCAAAGAAACCAGAAGATCGCTACCAAAGTGCGCAGGAAATGCTCGATGACATTGCTCGAGTACGTGCCGGCGAAAAAGTTTTAGCAAAGGTTGTAAACCCTCCTGTATTTACTCGCAAATCCGCCCTCATCTATGGTGGCGCCTTCTTTGCAGCAATTACGCTAGCTATTGGCGGCTATCTATTTAGCGGTAACCCAAATAGTAACCTCGCTCAAATACCTAACGTCGTGGGGTTAAGTGAGGAACAAGCCCGTACTCTCTTAAGTGACTACACAATCACAATAAGACGTGCCAATGATGGTGTAATTCCACGCGGCCGGGTTGCAAGTCAAATTCCACTTGCAACAATAAGCGCTCAACCAGGTTCATCAGTTGTACTGACAATTTCAGATGGGCCAGGAGAAGCGATTGTTCCTGACGATCTCATCGGCATGTCGCTCATTGATGCGCGAGCCGCGCTTACCGCTGTTGGTCTACTTGTCTCGCAAACCATCGCCGCCCCTTCTGATGAGCCACAAGGAACAGTTCTCGATGTCACTCCTGCGGTGGGTTCAGTCACCGATGCTGGAAGTGGTGTGATTCTTACAATTGCAAGCGGTGAAATCACTGTTCCTAATTTGATAGGTGTTGAAGCAATTCAAGCTAAGACTTTACTAATTCAAGCTGGCTTCCTTATTAACGAATTCTCCGACTTTGATTCTGCGCAACCACTTGGTGTTGTAGTTCGCCAGGCCCCAGATGCAGGATCAACACAAACAATTGGCAAATCAGTAACGATTACAATTAATAAACAACCTTAATTACTTTTACCAACAACTGGTGATAGTCCGACTGCACGTTTAGGTGCATCTGAGTCGCCACACGTCACTAACCAATTAGCCAACATCTGATGTCCGTGTTCAGTCAACACTGATTCTGGATGGAACTGCACGCCTTCAATCGGCAAGCTCTTATGTCGAAGTGACATAACTACTCCCGATTCGGTGCTTCCAGTAATCTCCAAAACTTCTGGAACGGTATCCCGTTCAACTGCCAGTGAGTGATAGCGCGTGGCAGTAAATGGTGATGGTAGATCTGTAAAAACACCGGTTGCGTTATGGATTACTTGCGAAGTTTTCCCATGTAATAGTTCTGGAGCACGTGAAACCGTGGCGCCAAATGCTTCGCCAATCGCCTGATGCCCGAGGCATACTCCAAATAATGGAATTGAATTCTCGGCGCAGTAATTAATCATTCCAATACTGACGCCGGCCTTAGCTGGAGTACCTGGACCTGGGGAGATTAAAACCCCGTCGTATCGCGAAGCTTCATCGGCTGTGACTTCGTCATTTCGAACAACGGTGCACTCTGCCCCCAACTGCTGCAGGTACTGCACCAGGTTAAAGACGAAGGAGTCGTAGTTATCGACGACCAGGATTTGAGCCATGGTCGTAATTGTGCTGTAACCTTGCCCCCATGCCAAAGTCAAAATTGCGTAAGAAAGTTCAGGAGCAGCACGCTCACGAAGAGCAGGTTCACATCGATGCTGAGTCTCCGCTGCTCGAGAGTCCGTCGTGGCTAGCCCCAGTAATGATTGCCAACTTTCTCATCGGCTTATTCTGGATTGTTATCTTCTACGTGAGTGAAACTCGCTACCCAATCCCTGGCATTGGCGCTTGGAACATGATCGTCGGCTTTAGCTTTATTGCAGTGGGATTCTCGCTCGCAACTAAGTGGCGCTAAGTAAGAATCTTTAGAACGCTTTCTCCATGAGCAAGAATGTAAGGCGTCAATTTCCTAAACCTTCCGAACTTGCCCCACTTCTACAGTTTTCACTGCCGACATTGCGACGCAAAAAGCGGCGCTTAGAAAAGGCGTACACAATCTGGGATTTGCGTGAGATTGCAAAGAAGCGCACACCCAAAGGTCCATTTGATTACACCGATGGGTCAGCTGAAAGTGAAGTAAGCCTTGCGCGAGCTCGCCAAGCGTTCTCTGATCTTGAATTTATTCCAAGTATTTTAAAAGATGTTTCTACCGCTGACTTAAGTCGCACCTCACTCGGTGAAAAATTCTCGATGCCACTTGGTATCGCACCAACCGGATTCACTCGCATGATGCAGACCGAAGGTGAAATTGCGGGAGCGCGCGCCGCGGAAAAATTTGGGATTCCTTTTACGCTCTCGACTCTTGGCACCACAACAATTGAAGATGTAGTAGCTGCTGCTCCTGGTGGTCGCAATTGGTTCCAGTTATATATGTGGAAAGACCGCGAAGGAAGTATGGCGCTAGTTGAGCGCGCTAAGCGTGCCGGGGTAAAGAACCTGATGCTCACAGTTGATGTGCCTGCAGCAGGTCAACGTATTCGTGATTACCGAAATGGACTCACAGTTCCACCGCGCCTAACTGCCGGAACTGTTATCAACGCAATTCCGCGCCCTGCTTGGTGGATTAACTTTCTGACGACCCCTTCCATCGAATTCGCATCGATGAAGAATTGGGAAGGCACTGTCGGAGAACTACTTGATTACATGTTCGACCCAACAATGACTTGGGAAGATCTCAAATGGATTCGCGAACAATGGGATGGAACCCTGACAGTTAAGGGTATTCAAAATCTTGATGACGCCAAGATGGCGGCAAAATTAGGTGCTGATGCAATTCTGCTATCAAATCATGGTGGTCGTCAGCTAGATCGAGCCCCGGTAATGCTTCATCTGCTGAGCGATATTAAGAGCGAATTTAAGAAAGACTACGAAATTCATATCGATACCGGAATCATGCATGGAGCAGATGTCCTTGCTGCGGTCGCCCTCGGTGCGCAATTTACCTATGTCGGCAGAGCTTATTTATACGGCCTTATGGCTGGCGGGCAAGATGGAGTCGAGAAGGCGCTCGAAATTATGCGTACCCAGATGGTTCGCAATATGAAGTTACTGGGCGTGAATTCACTCGATGAATTAACGCCTAAGCATGTGCGCTTCCTAAATCGTCAGTAACGATTACCCTTACGCTTATGCAATCTGCGCTAGCAACGATCTCTTATCTCATTACTGCTTTTGCGCTTATTTTTCTCGCAATTCGAGTGCGTCAACTGATATCGATTTATCGGAAACAGCAACCCGATCCGACTCGTAGTAACAATAAATCTGCTCGCTTTAGAAATATGCTCACCGAAGTTCTTGGCCATACCAAGATGCTTAACTTTACCGCCACCGGAATCGCTCACTGGTTTGTCATGATTGGTTTTGGCGCTCTCTTTGGAACTCTTATTACTGCATACGGGCAGGTTATTAATCCAGAGTTTGCCCTTCCGATTATTGGGCACTTCGTTGGATACGAACTCTTCGCCGAACTTATCGCAGCACTTACTGGAATTGGTATTGTCACTCTCATTGGAGTCCGACAAGTAACTCGTTTCCGCAAACGAAATCGCTTTAGCGGTTCGAATATGGGTAAGGCGTATTACGTCGAAGCCACAATTCTCGCGATAGTTTTCTGCGTCTTTGCGCTACGTGGACTTGAAGGTGCACTCGCAAATGAAGAGTCATGGAACTGGCATTACGCAATTTCCTGGCCGGCAGTCCTCGCGTTTAATTCGATGTCGGTCGCTTCACTTGAAAGTGCCATAGTCATTGTGGCAACGCTCAAAATCGTTACATCGATGGCTTGGTTCATTGTTATTGCATCTGATTTCACTATGGGTATTGCTTGGCACCGATTCTTGGCCTTCTTCAATATTTATTACAAGCGCAATATCGACCAGCCGGCATTGGGCGCACTTCCAGAAATGCTCTCGAAAGGTAAGCCGGTTAACTTCGAAGATCCGGCAGAAGATGATGTCTTTGGCTTGGGAACTCGCGCTGATATCTCCTGGAAAGGTCTGCTGGATATGACCAGCTGTACCGAATGCGGGCGCTGTCAATCGCAATGCCCTGCTTGGCACACTGATAAACCACTTTCACCAAAGCTCTTAATCATGGCTATGCGCGATCACGCGATGGCAAAGGTTGTTGATACCGAAAATATCGTGGGTGAGAACGCTCCAATTTCATTAGATGTCTTATGGTCTTGTACATCGTGCGGCGCATGCGTTGAAGAGTGTCCGGTTGATATTGAGCATGTCGATCACATCGTTAACATGCGCCGCTTCCAAGTTCTCGTTGAATCTGAATTCCCATCAGAACTTGGCGGAACATTTAGAAATCTTGAGAAGGCCGGCAATCCGTGGGGTGCAAATAAAGCAGACCGGGAAAGTTGGATTGCAGAGTGTGATTTTCCGGTTCGCGTTGTTAGCGGTGAACTTCCTGAGGAAGTCGAATATCTATTCTGGGTCGGTTGTGCTGGTGCTTATGAAGAGCGAGCGAAGAAGACCACAAAGGCTGTTGCTGAATTACTGCATATGGCGGGAGTTAACTTCGCAGTTCTTGGTAAACGCGAAACATGTACCGGAGATCCAGCACGTCGTTCCGGTAATGAATTTTTGTATCAGATTCTTTCGCAAGAAAATATTGCAACCTTCAATGAGACCTTCGGCGATAGATCAAAAGGCAAGAAGAAAGTTGTCGTCACGTGCCCACATTGCTTCACAACTATCGGCCGTGACTATGCACAGAGTGGTTTCGAACTAGAGATGCTTCATCACACACAGTTGTTAAATACCCTGATTAAAGAGGGGCGGCTAAAGCCAAGTCCTCATAAATCAGAGAAGAAGCTGACCTATCACGATCCTTGCTACCTTGGTCGACACAACCAAATTTACGCACCACCGCGCGAACTGCTAGAAGCAAGTGGTTGTGATGTCGAGGAGATGCCGCGTAATCAAGAGCGCTCATTCTGTTGTGGCGGTGGCGGTGGCCGCATGTGGATGGAAGAGAAAATCGGCACCCGAATCAACTTAAATCGTGTCGATGAAGCAATAGATACTGGCGCGCAAGAAGTTGCTGTTGCCTGTCCATTCTGCCGAATCATGGTGGGCGATGGCATGGTTGCGCGTCAATCTGATGTGGAAGTCCTTGATGTTGCGCAGGTATTACTTAGAAGCGTGAAGGCCGCAGAGTAAGTAATACCTTAGTAATTATCGCTCCAGCAATCAGCCCGCCCAAATGAGCGCGCCAATCAACGCCGCCAATGGTAAATCCGAGGGCGAAGTTGAGTGCAATAACAACAATGATGCTTTTGATTTCACCATTCATCCGCTTACCGATGACAACAAAGGCACCAAAGAGACCGAAGACCGCACCCGACGCTCCGATTGAATAGCCGTTGTAACCGAGACTGTATGCCGACAAGAGCGATCCGCCAATGAGTGAAACGAAGAAAATAATCAGAAACTTACCGCGCCCCATGAATCGTTCTATGGGAGTTCCTAGCGAGTGAAGTGCCAGCATATTAAAAGCAAGGTGAATTGGGATTACATTCGAGTTATCATGAACGAGCGCCACAGTGACGAGTCGATACCACTCGTTTGTTGATTTCAGTAACTCGATTCCATACAGACCAAAGGTGCCAATTAGTCCAGTATCGTAGAGCTCATACAGATAGAACCCGCAAATAATGGTGATCAGCGATAGAACAGCTGAACGCGATTTCATGCGTTTAAAAAGTTAAGCGATGGTGACGCTATTGATGACAACTGGCGTAACAGGCTTATCTTGCGCACCTGTTGGTGTTGCGCCAATCTTGTCGACCACTGCTTGTGAAGCTGCATCCTTTACTTCACCGAAGATTGTGTGCTTGCGGTTAAGCCATGTTGTTGGAGCCACTGTGATAAAGAACTGCGAACCATTTGTTCCCGGTCCTGAATTAGCCATCGCAAGAATGTATGGGCGATCAAATTGTAGGTCGCCATGGAATTCATCTGCGAACTGGTAACCAGGTCCGCCGAAGCCTTGACCAAGTGGGTCGCCACCTTGCAACATGAAGCCGGCGATAACGCGGTGAAAGATTGTTCCGTCGTACAAATTCTCATTTGATTTCTTACCAGTGCGTGGATCTGTCCACTCTTTTGCACCGGTTGCAAGACCGACGAAATTTTCTACAGTCTTGGGTGCGTGGTTAGGAAATAGCTCGATGACGATGTCGCCGAGTGAGGTATGAAGGGTTGCAGTGTTTGACATGTGGAGACCAGGGGAATCGAACCCCTAACCTCTGCCTTGCAAAGGCAGCGCTCTAC